>Ga0196963_10000082_pt1 | contig 121707 bp, 105 predicted proteins | sample S1_5metaG_FD_148600 | JGI IMG/M metagenome (GOLD analysis project Ga0196963, IMG submission 148600) | Soil microbial communities from Anza Borrego desert, Southern California, United States - S1_5 | ecosystem: Environmental > Terrestrial > Soil > Desert | place: USA: California | collected... | reverse complement strand
CGCCCCCACCCCCACCCCCACCCCCACGCTCACCTTCCGCCGCACGCTGCACATCATCGTTGAGGTCCCTCGGTAGTCGACCGGACACGCCCGCCGGACGGGCCGCCGCAGCGTACCCGCCCCCGCAAGCCCCCCATCCATCCCCACGCCGCCGCGCGCCCGCTCGTCCCCCGCCCCCGTGTGCCCCGACCGCCCCGGGCCGTGTGGCCGCGGGTCGTCGAACCGCACCCGGCAGCGATCCAACCGTGCCCGGATGCGATCGAACTGTGCCCGGTGGTCGCTTCACCGTGCCCGGCAGTGACTGAACCGCACCCCGCGGCGATCCAACCGTGCCCGGCAGCGATCGAACCGTGCCCGGAAGCGATCGAACGGTGCCCGCCGGTCGCTGAACGGTGCCCGGCGGTCGTTGCCGGCCACGTCCAACCGCGTTATTGCCGCGGCAACGCGGGTGGGTGGTGATCGCGACCCACAACCGCCGCCCGAACCCGAACCAACAGCCCCCGGCCTCAACCCCCGCCCCGCAACGACCGATAGCCTGAGCATGGACACCGCGCCCACCAACCTCTGGATCGGCCGCAACTACGAGAACACCCGCGGCCGCGTGCTCATCCTGGGCGAGTCGTGGCTGGCCCGCCCCACCCCCACGCCCACGCCCCTGCGCCACGCCATCGAGCGCTGGTGCCTGGGCCTCTCCGATTCACTCTTCCTCTCCCGCGTCTACGAGGCGGGCACCGGCTTCGCGACCGCCCGCACCCCCGCCCCCGGCCGCCGCGCCTGGTGGGACCAGGTCGCGCTGGCCAACTTCGGCCCGCCCGCGCACACCATCGACCCCGCCGACTCCCTGACCTCCTTCAACGGCCGCTACGCCCCCTCGCACCGCCAGTACCTCGCCAGCGTCCCCGCCCTCGAGCAGCTGCTCGCCCGCCTCCGCCCCGCGCGGGTGTGGCTGCTCTCGTTCGGCCAGAACAACTACAGCATCCCCGCCATCACCGCCGCGGGGGCGATCTACGAGTTCACCAAGCACCCCTCCACCACCAAGCCTACTTCCGCGCCCGCCGCCCGCGCCTCCTGGCTGAAACTCCTGGACCGCGACCCAAACGCCGAACGCCAGCCCCCCGTCATCCGCTCCAAAGTGCTGGGCCCCTGCACCCGCAGCACGATGACGATGGCCGCGGCATAGGACTTCGGATCAAGGTCGGTAGACTCGCGGCCAATGATCCCCCTGCCCTTTGACCCCTCCCGCCCCGCCGACGCGAACGCCGCCCGCGGCCACGCCGCCGAACAGCAGCTTGCCCACGACCTGGGCCGGGCCTTCGCCGACGCGCCCGACATCCACATCTACCACGGCCTCCGCTTCCCCGCCCCGCGCACATCCAGCGACAACGACCACACGCAGATCGACCACCTCATCGTGCACCGGCACGGCATGGTGATCGTCGAAAGCAAGGCCACGGGCTCCGACTACGGTGTGCTCCACGTCGACAGGCACGACCAGTGGACCCGCTGCCCCGGCGGCAACACCCGCCGCGGCATCAACATGCCTTCCCCCATCGAGCAGGCCAAGCGCCAGGCCGAGTCGCTCCGCCTGCTGCTCCAGAACGCCGAGCCGCCGCTGCTGGACAAGATGCTCGGCATGCTCCAGCAGGGTTTTAAGCACTTCCCCATCGTGACGCTGGTCGCCCTCGCCAACAACGCCCGTGTCGAGGGACCCGGGGCGAAGGCGCACGAGGGCACGGTCATGAAGGCCGAGAAGGTCGTGGAGCGGGTTCGCCAGGAAGTCGAGTCGCACAGCCGCCGCGCGGGCGTGCTGGGCGCCCTTCGCAGCGCCCTCGCCAACGAGGACCTCAACGACGACCGCGGCATCTACAACCTCAGCGACGCCGCCCTCGCCCGCATCAAGTACCACCTGCTGAAGGTGCACACGCCGCCGCACAGAATCTCGCCCGACGAAGCCGACGAGCTCAACAGTGCGGACAAGGAGGCAGCCAGACCCCGTGGAGTCCGCCCGGGGATCGTGGAGCCCGCCGCGGCATTCCTGCCCGGCGGGCGCGAGACAGTCACCGCCCCGCGGCAGGCCACCCCGCAACGCGAGCACCGACCCGAGGCCCTCACCTGCCGCCACTGCCGCAGTATCAACGTGCAGCCCGTCTACCGCCGGGACTATTGCCTCCTCTGCGACGAGTGCGGCAAGTACACCCCCCTGTCCCGCGTGTGCACCCAGTGCGGCAACCCCCACGCCACCATCCACAAACGCGGGGGGGAGTTCTACCGGGCGTGCCCGCCCTATAGTGAGGCCGCGAAGGGTGGGTGCGGGGCGGAGGTGGTATTCTGGACGTCCTAACCGCGCAGTGGCAGGGCTCGCCGCCCCGTTCTCCCAGGAAGCGATTTGCGGGTACGCGAGTGAGGACGCCTTCGAGTCCGGCCAGCCCCCGCTCACGACCGTCAACCTCCTCAACCGCAACGCCGGCGATCGCTGGGTCATCCAGGACGACGAGGGCAGCGTGTTCTACGAGGACGACGAGCTCGAGCTCTGCGGCTGGACCGGGGGCGTCTTAGCAGCAGCTTGATGCCGCCGCACCACCAGAGGCGCAACTAACGCCAATATTCGGCTGAATGGACTATTCTGTGCACGCGTGTCGCTACCCCCAATCTCGTCGTGGACACCAGTGATGGCTAGTCTTCCCCCACAGGCACTTGTACCTCATCTGCCCCACGGGGTCTCCCAATCCTATTCGAACCGGCTCGCTCGCAGCAACGTCGACATCGGCAGGGTCATTTTCGACCTGAAGAATGAAGCAGTGGAGGTGGTCCTTGCGGTTGCCCGCAAGGTCGCCACTGACGCGGGCTTGACACTGCGGGCGATGGGAAGGCCGTTCCCGCAGTCCATGGCCGAAGTACTTTCCTCTACTCGATCAGGTGTGAACCTACGCCTCGAGGACGCGGAGTGGGTATGGGTAATGGCTCAGGCAGTCGTATTCTCCGACAAGGTCGGTCGATTTGTCACTTTGAAAGCCGAGTTTGAAGCACTGATCCTTCAGGGCGATCTGAAGGGCGCGAGCGACTGCTTGGATCGGTTGAAAGATTCGGTTGGATGCTCGCTTTGGTATGCCGAAGCCAGAATGCTAGTGAGTGCGATCGAGGGGGGCTTGGCGGCGCTCCGAAAAACAGTGCAGACCTTCCAAGAGGAAGCCCAGTATAACAACGTGCGATTGCTCTTGGAGTTTGTCGCACAGCGATTGGAACCGAAAGCTCACCCGGCAGCGTTCGACCAATTCTTCAACTCAGTCATTCAACAACACGAAGGCAAGCCCGAGCTTGCACCAATTCTTGCGTACTTCCGGCTGAAAGTGCTGCTGTTCTCGGCCGATCCCACCAAGTCCGATGCATTCTCATTGTGGTACACGGGCCAGCACTCCCTTGTGGACGCTTACGATCACGCCGTGCGTCTGCTCCAGGCGACTGCCGCGAAAGGCGTCTGGAATGCGCCACCGCGCACGCGAGACCTTCTTGCCATACTTCGGTCAGCCATCCCCGACCAGCGAATCGCAAACCTACACCAGCTTTGTGAGCCAGGAGCGGGGATCGTTTCTACCAAGCGTGGGACAATGCTGTTTGATGCGGTTGAGTATTACACGAAGGGAGATTATCCGAAGGCTTCTGAGGTAGCACGCGCGGGAGCTGCGGCCTTTCCTCACGCGTTCGAGTTCCACGAGCTTTTCGCAAAGGCCGCCGCGAACGCCGGACTGGCAGAGCCAGTCAAGGACAGCAGTGTTTCAACTGAGGTTTTGTGGGCTCTATATCACGTTGTCGCCAAAACCCCGTCAACAGATGTGGCATTGCGCTATCTGCACAAGGTGGCCTACATGTTCGACTGCACGCAGTTCGGGCTACAGGTGCACGCCTTTTGTACGCGGTATCGACCATCCCCGAACGGAATGGACGCCTCCAGATTCCTCGCAATCAACCAATGCGAACTGACGCCACGATTCGGCGGACTGTACCGCTCGCGGAGTGAGGTCGATCGCTTCCTGTCGGCATGCGCAAGCGTAGGTGCCGCTCCGACCGCCGTTCGTCTTTTCGGAGGCTTGCACTCAGTCACCGACATTCCTCGTGAGCGAGCGTTGAAGCATGAGGCGCGTCAATGCGAGCGCGATGGCGACCTCGAGGGGGCCGCCGCCAAATATCGTGCATTGAAGGAGATTGCGGACGGCCGAATCACAGTTTTGGAAGATGCCTTCGCTGGACTTGTTCTCACGGAGTATCTGCTCGGCAGGTACACCTCGGCCGCGGACATCGCGGTCGATGCCTATTTCGCCCAGCCTTCGCTTGCGCCAGCGCTTCATTTCGAGGAGTTGACAGCCCGCTATCTAGAGGGCAAGGCGGAGAAGGGTAGTGTCTCCTGGCCAATAATATTCTACCTTCGCCACACGGACCGGGGGCAGCTACAGAACGCCTACAAGGTATTCACGGCGTTGGACGATTTTCTCCGGAAATCGGGTCGCCGAATTCCGAGCGACATATTGAGTCAGACTGAGGCTCCTTCACCTCCGCTTCTTTTTTTGCTACGCCACGTTTGCGTGTTGGAGGTCTTGGACCACTCATATCGTTTTGAGAGCCTCGACGCCCTTGAACAGGAACGCATCAACATATGCCAGTTTCTGATGAAGGCGGATCCCTCGCATAGCGACGAGTACTTCGCCGAGATCACGGAGCTCAGCCGCCGAAGCGTGATCCGAAAGGGAATAAAGCACATCGACGCAAGCAAGATATACGTCGATGTGTCGGGGATTCGCAAGTCGCTCGAGACGGCTATTCAACCCACATTTGAGCGATTCCGCGATCACGTTCAGCTCGGGGCTCACCTTCGCCGGGTATCCATGGCCATTCTGGATGTTGGACAAGGCCGTGCCCAACTGGTGCTAGGCGATACGGCCCAAGTGCTTTGCACTCAGATGTTCAACGAATTGCGTGCGAAATTTGTATCGAGCAATGAGCACGGACTCGATTCATACCTGAGCATTCGGATCCGCCACGGGACCTTGAGCGGCCATCTCAGAAGTACGTTCGAGTCCCTAAACCTGGTTACTCGGCGAAACACCGATGGTGAGTACCGTGTGAACGAACATTGGGCCGCACATCTCGAGAGCGCGCCCCAGTCCGTGAGGGACGGTGTTCAGAAAGCACTAGCCGCCTTCTCAGCGGCTGTCGATGCGATTATCGACCGGGTGAAGAATGAGTGGATTCAACTGCGAGAGAACACCGCCGACGCAAAGGGGATGTTCGATTTCAGCTACGATGACCACCAGTTGACCCAAATGTTTATCACACTGGCCAAGACGACCTCGCTGGCCGAGTTTGTGACTCAGTGTATCGCAGAGTTGACCTCGCGGACGGAGCAGATTCTAGAGCGGGTACGAGCAAGGATCACTGACGAGTTATTTGCTATGTTCCTTGCAGCTATGGAGCGATGCCAATCCGACGTACTCCAGGCAGCGCCTGACCTTCGCGGGGCCTTCCGTCAAGCGGTAGTCCAGTGCAACACCGAACTGCACAACGCACTCACCGCGATGGCTGATTGGTTCCGAATCGTCAACGAAAGAGAAATGCCCGATTTCCGCTTCGTCGATTTGGTGGAGACGGTCACAACTATGGTTGGTCGCTCGGCTCGATCAGTCAGCCTCAAAGCCGAAGTCGACGTTCACGTCGAGGGGTTGTGTTCCGGGAAGCACTTTGCGCCCCTCTTCGATGCCATCCACATTCTAGTCGAGAATGTTGTGCGGCACTCGTCTGGAAGTGAGGCATTGGTCGCAATCCGAGCGATGATCGAAGGAGAATCGCTAGTGGTGGAGCTCAACAGTCCGGTCCCAGATTCTCCGTCGCCCGAGTCGATCCAGGAGAAGCTCAATGAACTTGAGCAGCGCTTGACAGAGGCCGGCGAGATCCCTGTGCGAACGGAAGGTGGCACCGGCTTCTTCAAGCTTCACCGGATCATGCGACATGACCTTGAGCTTGGCGACAGCTACTCGGTGCGCTGGTGGGTCAACGACGCGAGGCAGTTCTGTTCTCGTATGGCACTTCCGATTGAAAGGGTACGGGCATGAAAGTACTGGTCGTGGAGGACGATCTTCCCAAACTCCGGCAGATCACCGATCTGGTGCGTGCTGAGCTCGGAGATGCCGAGATTGCGCAGCGGAGGTCTTATCAGAGCGGCTTAGAGCAGATTGTGGAGACGGTACCTGACCTGGTGCTGCTCGATATGACCATGCCGACCTTCGATGTGCAGGACGGGGCACCGGGAGGCCGGCCCCGCGCCTATGCGGGAAGGGAGATACTGGCGGAAGTGGTGCGAATGGGGATCCGGACCAAAGTGATCATTGTGACTGGGTTCGAGTCGTTCTTTGCCCCAGGTGAGGGTAGGATCACGCTCCCGGAGTTGAAGGTGCTGCTCGAGAAGCAGTTCGCGGGCACGTATATCGGAACAGTGTACTACAGCGCTTCGGAAGCAGGTTGGCGCGCAGAGCTTGCGGGGTTGATCGCAAAGTCTCGGAGTCTCAAATGATCTCTGTTCTCGTGGTCGACGATAATGATGAAAAACGTAAGGACGTCGTCGCGTTGGTGCGAGGGATCGCCGGCAGTGAGTCGTGTGAGGTGACAGAGGCGGCGGATGTGTCAGCGGCCTTTAAGGCCCTTGAGCAATCTCAATATGATCTTATGGTGCTTGATCTCAGCTTGCCAATTCGGAAGGGTGGCAAGGTTGATTCCAATGGCGGGGCCGGGCTTCTGCGGTCGCTCAATAGCGGCGCGGGGAAGCGTCCAGACCACATCATAGGTCTGACCGCCTACTCCGAGCTGCAAATCCAGTTCGTGAAGGAGTTTGGCGATTTGTTGTGGCACGTTATCCACTACGACCCAGCGTCGGTAGGGTGGCGAGAGATGATTGAGTCTAAGGTGATTCACATCGTCGAAGCCAAGGCTGGGAGGGCGGCTAGCGGATTCGGCCTGGACCTTGCCATTGTGACCGCGCTGGAGCGTCCTGAGTTGACCGCGGTACTCGAACTCGAAGGCTCCTGGGTGGTCGAACAGGTGAATGGAGACGACTCGATCTACCACCGCGGGGTCTTCGAACGTGATGGCAAGCGACTTAGCGTCGTTGCTAGCGCGGCCGTCGAAATGGGAATGCCGGCAACTGCCGCACACGCGATGAAGGTGTGCGAGGTTTACAGACCCCGATACTTGGCCATGGTTGGTATCGCTGCCGGGGTTAAGGGAGCTCCAGGCGACCTGCTCATCGCAGACCAAACGTGGGATTATGGCAGTGGCAAGATTCACCAGCGTGAGGATGGCGAGGTGACTCTTGCGCCAGCTCCCGTGTCACTGCCGGTTGATCCATCGCTCAAGAACCGGTTCAGTTATTTTGGGCTCGACGGTCCGACCCTCGGGCGTATCGCCTCACGATGGCGAGGGAATATCGCGTTCCCGCGCGCGAAGACTGCGATCGGGCCTGTTGCCTCGGGTGCTGCGGTGGTGGCGCACCGACCCGTGGTGGACGATGTGATCGCTCGCAACAGAAAGCTCGTGGGCATAGAGATGGAGACGTTCGCTTTGTTCTTGGCGGCGAGAATGGCGCGGAGGCCACGGCCCCTCCCCTTGTCGATCAAGGGAGTGTGCGATTTCGGCGATTCCGCCAAGGCCGATGAGTACCAGGAGCTTGCAGCATTCATGGCGGCCCAGTACTTGTATGAGTTCTCGCTGCAGATGCTCATTGGTAACGCAAAGTGATCGACTAGGGACGCGCACGTGTTAAGCATGCTTGGAGGCGACCGACATTGCCACCGCAAGTGGCGCCAGCAACCACGGTCCGATCGCCATGATCTTGGCCGACTTCTTGAGGTTGCAGTTCATGCAGAGGAGCTGGACGTTGGCGGGGGTGAGGCTGGTGCCGCCCTTGCTGAACGGGAAGTCGTGGTCGTAGTGGAGGTTCTCTTTCTTGCCGCACTTGACGCAGGCGCCCTTGTCGCGCTTGTAGACCTCGACCTTGACGGCGGTGGGGATCTGGCGGGAGAGGGAGAGCTCGCGGTCCTCCTCGGGGTCGAGGACCATGGCGGTTGAGGGTTTGAGGTGGAACCGGCAGACCTTGCGGGTGCGGCCGCGGCCGATGGGGACGTCCTTGATCTCGGCGTCGATGAGCTCGTGCTTTCCGCGGTCGCACCAGATGCCGTCGGCGATCTTCTCGTAGACCTGCACGATGCGGGCGGGCTTGGTGCCGGCCTTGTACTCGTCGGCGGCCTGGAAGAAGCGGCCGTTCTCGGTGAGCTTGCCGCTGGGGAGGGCAAGGGGCTGGTCGGTGCGCTTGGGGTCGGGGCTGCCGCGGAGGGAGGACTTGGGGACGTCGTGGCCCTCGTACTCGAGCACGCCGGTGGCCTCGTGCCACTGGTCCTGGTAGGGGGCGCCCTTGCGGACGCTCATCAGGATGATGGAGTAGGGCTTGTGGGCGAGGAAGTTCATGCCCTTCTGAAGGGTCATGCCCTCGCGGTAGGACATCTCGGGGTAGGCGATGATGGCGTGGTAGCGGGTGGCCAAGCGGGGGCCAGTCTATATAGAAGAGGGCAGGTATGGGGAAGGTCCGTCTGCGCCGCCTGTCCGCCCCGCGTTTTCTTGCACTTTCTCGAATCCTGCTGGTCAAGTTGCCCCGCGAATAGCCCGATCCCTCTCCTGCCGCGGTTGCCTGGTGTTCGAGTTGGCAGTCGCGGGCGCGGGACTCCTTGCCGTCGGGGGGTGCGCTCACAAGGGAATGGCGGCTTTGTTGGAGTCGATACCAATGGCCGAGATCATTCCTGCTTCGAAGACCGAGATGGTGAACTTTGTGCGCGACCACCTCAACGCCCTCAAGGCCAACGCTGTGGCCCTTGGTTTGACCACGGCCTTGACCACACAGCTGGAGACGCAGCTGGACAAGACGGAGACCGACGAGGACGCGATGAACACGGCGCGGCTGGCGAGCCGGGCGGCGACGGGCACGTTCGATGTGTCGTGCACCACGCTGCGGGCGATCATGCAGCAGTGCATCGACCGCATCCGCATCCAGGCGGAGTCGACCGCCAACCCGAACCTGTGGAACGTGGCCATGCTGCCCGCACCGCAGCCGCCCACCCCCGCCGGCGAACCCACGCCCGGCGAGGACGTGGTCGCGGACCCCAATGCCGACGGCACGGTCACCATCAAGTGGAAGGGCAGCACGGCCCACGGGCAGTTCTTCACGGTCTGGCGGCGCGTGGGCGACAACGGCGCGTGGTCGCAGATCGGCTCCATCGCGGGGCGGGTGCGGAGCTTTGTCGATGGCGGCGTGCCCAGTCCGGTCACGACCGGCGGGGCGAGCCTGTTCTACATGGTCCGCGGGCAGCGCGGCAACCAGGTGAGCAAGGAGTCCAACTTCGGCGTGATCCAGTACGGCGCGGGGCCGGGGTTCACGTTCACGGCGAGCAGCGGCGTGGAGACGAGCGGCAAGCTCGCCGCCTGAGGCAGAACTGAACCACAGAGACACAGAGGCACAGAGGAAGGCATTTGAATGAGGCCCGGGCTGTTGAGTCCGGGCCTTTTTTCATTGCTTGAGGATGGCTTGTCTCGGTCTGGTCTTTCCCCTTCGGTCTTCTTTCCGCTTCTTCTCTGTGTCTCAGTGTCTCTGTGGTGAAAACTCTTCAGTCGGCTTCTTCGGAGAGGACGCGGAGGGGTGGGGTGTCGAGGTCGTCGAACTGGCCGCGGGAGGCGGAGGCCATGCAGGCCCAGACGCCCAGGGCGGCGATGATGAGGGCGGTGGGGAGCACGATGAAGAGGACGGACATGGATTTGTCCCTTCGGGCAGAGGTCAGACGGGGATGAGGTCGGCGGTGCGCGCAGCGGTGGCGGTTGGCGTGGTTGTGTCGAGCGGGTGCGGTGGGGGAGCGGTGGGGGAGTTCGTCGCGCGCACGGGGAAGGTGGCGCGGCGGTAGACGACGGCGAGGACGGTGAGCGAGCTGACGGGCATGATGAACGCGGCGATGATGGGGTTGATGAGGCCGTACACGGCGAGGCCGCCGGCGATGGCGTTGTAGAAGACCGAGGTGCACAAGCAGCAGTGGATGGTGCGGATGGTGCGGCGGGCGGCGGTGGTGAGGTCCACGAGCAGGGCGAGGCTGGGGCGCTGGAGGTACATGTCCGCGGCGGCGAGCGAGGCCTCAGCACCGCCGGCGACGGCGATGCCCACGGTGGCGGCGGAGAGCGCGGCCGCGTCGTTGACGCCGTCGCCGACCATGACGGTGGTGGTTTCCTGTGTGGAAGCGCGGACGATGGCGAGCTTGTCCTCGGGGGAGAGGCCGCCGCGGCAGGCGTGGTCGGGGAGGCCGAGCGCGCGGCCGACGGAGCGGACCAAGGCGGGGTCGTCGCCCGAGAGGATCTGCACGTCCCAGCCCTGGGATTGCAGGGTGCGGATCGAGTCGGGGGAGTCGGCGCGGATCGCGTCGCCCAGGCCGATGGTGGCGGCGTGCTCGCCGTTCACGGAGACGAGGACGGGGGTGAGGGTGGGGTCGAGGCCGTCGAGGCCGTGAGCGTTGCCGCCAACAAACGCGGGTGAGCCGATGCGGAGGTGCAGCGGCTCGCGGTTGAGCTCGAAGGCGGTGACCTCGAGGCCGCCGCCGGTGACCTGACGCACGACAAGGCGTTCGAACTGTTCGTGGGGGTCGGGCGCGGGGAGATCGCCGAACGCGGCGACGAGGGCCCTGGCGATGGGGTGGCTGCTGTGGCGCTCCGCGGCGGCGATGAGCGGCTTGAGGTCCTCGGGGCCGGAGTAGGAGACCACGGACATGCGGCCGTGGGTGATGGTGCCGGTCTTGTCGAGGAACAGTGTGCCGCGGCGGTCCTTGTTGACGAGGTGCTGGAGGGCGTCGCCGCCCTTGATGAGCACGCCGTGGCGGGCGGCGCGGCCGATGGCGATGGTAAAGACCAGCGGCGTGGCGAGGCCCAGGGCGCAGGGGCAGGTGACGATGAGCAGCGCGGAGGCGTGGTCGAGGGCGGTCGCGAGGTCGGCGCGGAGGAGCCAGAGAAGGAACGTGAACGCCGAGAGGCCGAGCATCGACCACGTGAAGATGCCGGAGATGCGGTCGGCGAAGCGGACGAGCGGGGGCTTGCGGCTGGCGGCGTCGGCGATGGTCTTCATGAGGCGACCGACGCGGGTGTCCTCGCCGGTGGCCTCGACGCGGAGGGTGAGCGTGGAGGTGATGTTCACCGCGCCGGCGGCGACGTGGTCGCCCTCGGCGACGGTGACGGGGCGGGATTCGCCCGAGAGCAGCGACTGGTCCACCTTGGAGGCGCCGCTGACGACGACGCCGTCGGCGGGGATGGAGTCGCCGGCGCGGACCTCGACGAGGTCGCCGCGGATGAGGGACTCGATGGGGACTTCGGTGGCGGCGCTGTCTTTGAGGCGGCGGGCGCTGGTGGGCGTGAGGGAGAAGAGGAGTTCGATGGAGTCCACAGCCCAGCGCTGCTGGCGGGCCTGGAAGAAGCGGCCGACGAGGAGCAGGAACACGAGGACGGTGAGGGCGTCGAAGTAGATCTCGCCGTGGCCGCGGATGACGTTGATCGTGCCGAAGACGCCGCCGGAGAGAAGGGCGAGGGTGATGGGGAGGTCGAGGTGGGGCGTGCGGGTGCGCACGGCGGCCCAGGCGTTCTTGAAGAAGAGCCGGCCGGGGCCGAGCAGCGAGACCAGGCCGAGCACGAGGCTGAGCCAGCGGAAGGTCTGCTCGTAGCTGGACTGCATGGTGTCGAAGGCGCCGGCGTAGAGGGCGAAGGCGAGGAGCATGACGTTGCCGGCGCAGGCGCCGGCGACGGCGAGCTTCTTCATGAAGCGGCGGTCCTCGATGGTGCGGAGCGACTGGGCCTCGCCGTCCTTGCTGGGGTGGGGCGTGTAGCCGAGAGAGTCGAGGGCCTGGGCGATGCGCGAGAGGTGCGTGAGCGAGGGGTCCCAGGTGAGATCGACGGTGCCGCGGCGGAAGTCGAGACGCGACTCGATGACGCCGGGGACGATTGATGGCAGCTTCTCGATGAGCCAGACGCAGGCGGCGCAGTGCAGGTTCTGGAGCATGAGGCGGGCGGTGCGGTACCCACCTTGAAGGTGGGCGAGCGGTTTGGTGTAGAGGCTGGTGAAGGTGGGGTCGTCGAACTCGCTGAAGCGCTTGCCGGTGGCCTTGGCGGGGGCCTTGTCGGTTTCGGTCGCGGCGCGGAGGCGGTAGTAGGCGTCGAGGCCGCAGGAGTGGATGAGGGAGTAGGCGGTGGCGCAGGCGGTGCAGCAGAACTGGTGCTCGGCGTCGGGCTCGATGAGGCCGGCGGGCACCGCGAGCGAGCAGTGGGTGCAGGCGACCGACGCGGAGATACGGGGCGGCGCGGCGGAGTTCGTTGACATGGTTGTAGTGATTGTCACGGGTTGCACTCCGCGGGGAGGTTTGGCGCGTGCTCCTCGAGCAGCATGGCGCTCGCGGGCAGCGCGTGGCCGTGGGGGTGGCCGGTCATGCGGGTGATGACGGTGAAGACGCCGACGCACACGACCGCGAGGCTGGTGATGAGCGGGAGGCGCCTCTTAAGCGGGCCCGCGAGGCACTGGAGGCCGGTGCCCAGGGCGATGAGGGCGGGGAGGGTGCCGAGCCAGAAGACGAGCATCGCGAGGGCGCCTTGCGCGGGGTTGGCGGTGCCTGCGGCGGTGATGACGAAGGCGTAGAGCCAACCGCAGGGGAGCAGCGTGGTGAGCAGGCCGGTCATGGCGGCGCGGGCGAGCGGCGGGAGGTCAAACGCGGCGCGGTGGCCGGCGGTGAGGGCGCGTTCCATGAGCGCGGGGACGGGCGGGCGCGGGAGCCTGACACCCATGACGCGGGCGATCGCGAGGAGGCCGAAGGCGACCATCATGGTGCCCGCCAGCGCCCCCGCGGTGCGCTGGAGGCCTGCGATCGATCCCCCCAGATCGATCGCGTGCCCCAGCGCGCCGGCGAGGGTCCCCAATGCCGTGTAGGTGACGAGGCGGCCGGTGTGGTACGCGGCCTGCAGCGCGGCCTTGCTCACAGGCTTCTCGCCGGGGGTGATCGCGAAGGCGAGGAACGCGCCGCACATGCCCGCGCAGTGCATACTGCCCAGAAGGCTGGCGAGGAAGATGGCGGCGATGAGGGGTGTCACCTGGCGGCGGCCTTCTCGGCGATCTCGATGGTGCGGGCGACCTCGGCGCGGGATCCGTTGCACACGATGTCGAGGCGGACCTCGTAGAGGCCGGCGCGGGGGGCGACGATGCGGGCGGCGTACTCACCGGGGGTGAGCGGGGTGAGCACGGCCTCCTGGCGCGAGGCGGAGCGGGCGTGGCAGAAGACCTCGGCCCTGACGGCGGCGGCGTTGAGCGCGGCGCCGTGGCGGTCGCGGAGGGTGACGCGGAGCTCGCGCTCGTTGCCCGCGCTGATCACGGGGCCGAGGGTGGCGTCGATGGACCAGCCGAGCTGGTCGGCGCTGGCGCGGGCGGCGGCGGTGGAGTCCCACTTCACGGCCTTCTCGTAGTAGTCGGGCTCGACGCCGAAGGCGGGGTCGTCGCCGGCGATGCGCATCATGGTGAGGACGCCGATCATCTGCACGCCCAGCAGGGCGATGATGATGAAGGGCCAGCGGGGGAGGCGGCGGGGTTGCTCAGCCACGGCTGGGCTCCTTGGGGGCGTCGCGACGGACGCGGTTGTTCATGGGGCCCAGCAGGCGGTAGGTGTGCTCGGTGCGGTAGCCGTCGGCGGTCTCGATGGCGATGCGGGCGTCGAAGGTGCCCGAGGGCACGAAGACCTCGCGGGGCAGGAGGACGATGACGGCAATGGTGGTCTGCTCGCCCGGCGCGACAGTGAAGGGGTTGGGGGAGGACTCGATCTCGATGCGGCCGCCGGCGGGCGCGTTGATGAGGGAGACCGTGCAGGTCGCCTGCTCCATCAGGCGGTTGGTGACCTTGACGCGGAGCTGGTTGCTGATGAGGCCGCTGGGCAGCTCGTTGAAGGGCATGCCGCGGCCGCGGAGGAGGTTGATGTCGACCGGCGGCTTGGTGATGATGCCGTGGGTGAAGATGGAGGTAATGAGGGCGAGGAGGGCGGAGTAGATGACGACGCGCGGGCGGGCCTTGCGGGGCTCACCCTCCAGGGCGCGCTGGCTGCTGTAGCGGATGAGGCCGGTGGGGCGGCCGACCTTGGTCATGACTGCGTCGCAGGCATCGATGCACTGCGTGCAGTGGATGCACTCCATCTGGAGGCCGTCGCGGATGTCGATGCCGGTGGGGCAGGTGGTGACGCACATGCGGCAGTCGACGCAGTCGCCCTGGGGCGCGGCGTCAAGGACCGGGAGCGAGACGCGCTTGGCCTTGCCGCGGGGCTCGCCGCGCTTGCGGTCGTAGGCGACGATGAGCGAGCCGCGGTCGAGCATGACGGACTGGAAGCGGCCGTAGGGGCACGCGATGGTGCACATCTGCTCGCGGAAGAAGCCGAAGTCAAAGAGCATGGCGGCGGTGACGCCGGCCATCAGGAGGAAGGCCGTGGGGTGCTCGAAGGGGCTGCGGGTGACCCAGGTCTTGAGCTGGTCGATGCCGACGAAGTAGGCGAGGAAGGTGTGGGCGATGAAGAGCGACGCGAGGATGTACACGGCCCACTTCAGCACGCGCTTGAGGCCGCCCGTCGGCTGCTTCGAGCGCCCGGGCTCGCCCTCGAAGAGTCGCTCGATGGGGCGGTAGAGGAACTCCATGTAGACGGTCTGCGGGCATGCCCAGCCGCACCACACGCGCCCCAGCACGGAGGTGGCGAGGAACACGGCGAGGAAGACAGCCACCATCAGCAGCACGAAGAGCGGCGTGTCCGTGGGGAGGAAGGTGTAGCCGAAGAGCGTGAAGCGGCGGTGGACGATGTCGAGCAGGACGAGTGGCAGGCCGTTGACGGTGATGTAAGGAATGGCGGTGAAGAGGGCGATGAGGGTATAGGCGACGGCGCGCCGGCGTGTCCAGAAGCGGCCGCGGGAGGGGCGGGGGTTGAGCCAGCGGCGGGAGCCGTCCTCGTTGAGGGTGGAGAGCGTGCCGTGGCGCTGCTCGTAGACGGTGGGGGGGATCGGAGTTGGGTCGGTGGTGGTGGGCATGAGCGGCCGTGAGGCGCGGCGGCGGTTACTTGGGAGAGGACCAGGCGGGGGCACGGTCGCCCTCGGGGGCGCGCCCGGGGACGTTGCGGCCGCGGAGGCTGGCGACGTAGGCGGAGACGAGGACGACCTCGTTGGGGTGGAGGGTGAGCTTCTGCGCGGGCATGGCGCCGCCGGCGGCGCCGTTGTTCACGACGGAGAGGATGTCGCCCAGGGCCTTGACGTTCTTGTAGTGGTCGTCGGTGAGGTTGGGGCCGACGAGGCCCTGGCCCTTGTCGGCGTGGCAGGAGGCGCAGGAGCCCTTGAAGATGCTCTCGCCGACGCTCATCCACTTGACTTCGTTCATCATGCGGTGGAGCGTGGGCTCGTCCTGGGCGAGGGTGCCGAGCTCGGCGAACTGCTTCTTGAGGTTGGCGACCTCGGCCTTGGCGTGGACGCTCTCGGGGGTCCACGCGGCGGGGCTGAACTGGAAGAACATGAAGTAGAAGATGGAGAAGACGATGGTGGCGACAAAGACGGCGTGCCACCAGCCTGGCGTGGGGTTGTCGTACTCGCGGATGCCGTCGTAGTCGTGGCTGGTGAGCTGGTCGCGTCCGGGCGCGTTGGAGTTGGTGGGGGTGGTGGGGGCGTGGTCAGACATGCGGGGCTCCTTCGTCGTCGATGGGGAGCGAGGCGGCGCGGGCGATGTCGGCGCGGCTGGTGCGGAGGACGCGCCAGGTCACACCGGCGAAGACGGCGAGGAAGAGGACGAGGGCCATCTTGGGCCACACGGTCAGGTCGAGGTGTCCGAGGATGTCGCTGAGTCTCACTTGCCAACCTCCTTCGCGGTGTCGGCGGCGGGCGCGGCGGCCGGCGCGTTCTTGATGTCGGTGCCCAGGCGCTGCATGTAGGCGATCAGCGCGGTCACCTGCCTGGTGGCGACGCCCTCGGGGCCGCCCTGCTGGGCGATGTTCTCGCCGATGCGGGCGGCCTGCTCGCGGGCGCTGGCGGCGGCGTGGCCTTCCTTCACCGCGTCGCCGTAGGGCACGCCGAGCATGGCCATGCCGTCGACGCGGGCCTGGACGGCCTCGAAGTCCAGCTCATCCTCGAGCAGGTGCGGGTAGGCGGGCATAATGGAGCCCTTGGTGATCTGGGCCGGGTCCTTGAAGTGCAGGTAGTGCCAGAGGTCCGACTGCTTGCCGCCCTCGCGGGCGAGGTCGGGCCCGATGCGGCGGCTGCCCCACTGGAACGGATGGTCATAGACGAACTCGCCGGGCTTGCTGTACTCGCCGTAACGCTTCGTCTCGGCGAAAATCGGGCGGATCATCTGCGAGTGGCAGTTGTAGCAGCCCTCGGCGACGTAGATGTCGCGCCCGGCGAGCTCGAGGGGGGTGTAGGGTTTGACGGAGGTGATGGTGGGGACGTTGGAGCGGATGAGGAACGTGGGGATGATCTCGAAAAGCGACGCCACGCCCACGGCAATGATGGTCCAGACTGTGAAGCGGAGGGGCAGGCGCTCCCAGCGGCGGTGCCAGGTGCCCTGGAGGAACATGTCGAGCTTGCGGCCGGCCTCGATGTTGCCGGTCAGCCTGCTGCTGCCGACCTCGTCGGCGTAGCGGGCTTCCCTGGCGAGCGGCGCGAGGGCCGCGGCCTGATGCACGGGGACGTCGTAATTCGCGGGGCGGCTGCGCCAGGTCATGAGGAAGTTGACGCCGGCGAGGACGATGCCCGCGACGTACATGAGGCCGCCGATGAGGCGCACCCAGTAGTGGGGCTGGATGGCGTTGACGGACTCGATGAAGTCCGGGTAGGCGAGGCGGCCGGTCTGGTCGAAGGCGCGCCACATAAGGCCCTGCGTGATGCCCGCCCAGTAGATGGCGGAGATGTACAGCAGGATGCCGATGGTGCCGAGCCAGAAGTGGGTGCTGGCGAGCTTCCTGCTCCACAGCGGGGTCTGGAAGAGGCGGGGCAGGAGCCAGTACATCATGCCGAAGGCCATGAAGCCGTTCCAGCCCAGGGCGCCGCTGTGCACGTGGGCGATGGTCCAGTCGGTGTAGTGGCTGAGCGAGTTGACGCTCTTGATCGAGAGCATGGGCCCCTCAAAGGTCGCCATGCCGTAGAACGTGATGCCCACGACGAAGAACTTGAGCACGGGGTCGCTTGAGACCTTGTGCCACGCGCCGCGGAGGGTGAGCAGGCCGTTGATCATGCCGCCCCAGCTGGGCATCCAGAGCATGACGGAGAAGAGCATGCCGAGCGTGCTGGCCCACTGCGGGAGGGCGGTGTAGTGCAGGTGGTGGGGCCCCGCCCAGATGTAGATGAACACCAGGGACCAGAAGTGGATGATGGAGAGGCGGTAGGAGTACACCGGCCGCTCGGCCGCCTTGGGCATGAAGTAGTACATGAGGCCCAGGAAGGGCGTGGTGAGGAAGAAGGCGACGGCGTTGTGGCCGTACCACCACTGCATGAAGGCGTCCTGCACGCCCGCGTACACGGGGTAGGACTTCATGAACACCTCTGTGCTCATGGACTCGCCGGTGGTGAGGAAGTGGTAGAGGCCGATGGGCAGCGAGAGGTTGTTGAAGACGTGCAGGACGGTGACGGTGACGATGGTGGCGATGTAGAACCAGAGGGCGACGTACATGTGCCGCTCACGCCGGTTCTTGATGGTCATGAAGAAGTTGGTGCCGAAGAAGCCCAGCCACACCACTGCGATCATGATGTCGATGGGCCACTCGAGCTCGGCGTACTCCTTGCCCTGGGTGTAGCCGAGGGGGAGCGTGACGGCCGCGGCGACGATGATGGCCTGCCAGCCCCAGAAGTGCAGCCTGCTGAGCGTGTCGCTCCACATGCGGCTCTTGCAGAGGCGCTGGGTGGAGTAGTAGACGGCGGCGAAGATGGCGTTGCCGGCGAAGGCGAAGATGGCCGCGTTGGTGTGCAGCGGGCGGAGGCGGCCGAAGGTGAGCCAGCTGGTGTCGGTCAGCGGCTTGAGGAGCATGAAGGGCTTCATGCCCAGGAACGCCCAGTCGAAAGGCAGGTTGGGGATGACCAGCTGCGCGGCGATCACGACGCCCGCGAGCGTGGCCACCAGCCCCCAGACCAATGTCATCAGCAGGAATTTGCGGACGATGTCGTCGTCGTAGGAGAAGCTCTCGAGCGCGGCGGGTGGGCGCACGCTGGGGCGGGGGGCGGTGTGGGGGTGGTCAGCGGTAATGGCGGGTGACATTGGAGTGGCTGCTCCGGAGGTGGCCCTGGTTCAGTGCGGACGAACTCTACTGAATACATGAGTAACAAGTCAACTGCTTGTCAATGGAGACATCCGCGGCGGGCTCGAATTCGCAGCTTTATCGACGGGGTAGATGGGAACGTGTGCCTGTTCAGGGGACGGCTCGGTCAGGAGCCGTCGAGAGCGCGCGCCCCGGAAGCGCGGAAGCATAGTTGACCTGCCGATCACATATTCGTAGAGTTGGGGCTGATCGGAGGGTTCGTCCATGCTCACGCAGGCGGTCGGATATGCCGCGACGGCTTTGGGTTATGTGGCCGCGGCCGGCGGGAAGCCGGTGCTGGTGAAGGAGGTCGCGGAGGGGTGCGACATCCCCGGGCCGTACCTGGCGAAGATCATCCATTCACTCTCGCGGATGCAGCTGGTGAACACGCAGCGGGGCGTGGGCGGGGGCGTGACGCTGGCGCGTGAGCCGCGGGAGATCACGCTGTTTGACCTGTGCCAGGCGCTGGGCGATCCGATCGTGCAGAAGCGGTGCATGCTGGGCACGGCGGAGTGCTCTGATGAGCGGGCGTGCCCGGCGCACAAGTTCTGGACGGCCCACCGCGGCAAGCAGGTGGAGTTCCTCAAGTCGACCACAATCGCGGACATCGCGGCGTTCGAGACGCGCCGGCGGTGGGGCAAGGGCGTGAAGGGCGGGGCGGTGATGCCGCTGATGCCGACGATCTCGGTGGCCGCCAAGGACCAGTGAACGCGGGTTGCACGCGGAATGTGGTCAGGGGAGAGCGAACATGAAGCGGAGCGGCAAGGCGGGCGCGAAGTCTGGCAAAGCGGTCAACCGCCCGGGCGTGCGCGTGAAGCGTGGGGGCGCGGCGGGGCGGACTGCGGCGTCGGTGACCGCATCGGAGTTCCGGCTGGTGGATGAGCGCGGGCGTGTGCGCGCGGTGTTGTCGAGCGGGAGGGCCGGCCCGAGCCTGGCGATGCTGCACGAGGACGGGGAACTGGCCCTCGAGGTGATGGTCGGTGCGACGGGGCCGACGATCAAGCTGGTGGACGATGGCGGCTCCACGCGGGTGTTCCTGGGTTCTACACGCGGCGGCGCGCGCATGGGCATGACTGACGTGAGCGGCAAGCAGCGGCTGTTCATCGGCGTAAGCCCGGCGGGGAAGCCGGACGTGACGATCTATGACGAGGATCAGCGGCGCGTGTGGGGGCCCACGGCCAAGGCGCGCACGCGGCGCTGATTTGGCGGCTTCAGCGCATCGCGAACACTCTGACGCGGCCGTCGGGGCGAGCCACGACCTCGCCGCCGAAGGCCGCGATGGTGCGGATGTTGGTGGTCGAGTGCTCGGTCAGGCGGCCGGTCATGTACTCGCCGCCGGCGAGGAGGGCGAGCGGGACCATGAGCTGGTCGGCGAGGTGCGGGCCCACGGGGGCCTTGGACGCGATGTACTCGCGGGCCTGGTCGGCTGCCTCGCGGGCGACGGACTCGGCGGAGCGGCCCAGCTCGCCCACGCTGGAGAAGAGCTCCGTCACGTGCTCGTAGCCGAGCTCGATGCACAGGGCGTTACCGGGGCAGAGGGCGTCGCGGACCTCGTGGATGCGGAGCTGGTCCTCGGGCAGGCCCAGGCGCTCACCGACGACGGTCAACTCGCGGTCGCCGATGGAGGCGGGGAGCTTGGAGATGATGGCGCGCGCGGCATGGGTGGTCGCGCGCCCGCGCTCGAGCAGAGCCAGCGGGCGCGGCGTGGCGGTGGGCTGCACCTCCACGACGAGGCGGCCGCCGCCGGCGGGGAAGAAGCCGGGGCGCTCCAGGTGCGCGGTGATGGTGGGGCCGAGCTGGTTGAGCAGCGGCACGAGCACGCGGGCGAAGAAGTCGAAGGGCGGGGCGGCCTTGTTGTAGGTGCCGCCCTCCACGGTGATGCGCGAGGGGTAGTCGGCCCGCTGCAGCGGCGGCAGGATGGCCTGGAGCACCATCGTGGTGCTGCCGGCGGTGCCGATGGGGAAGTGGTAGGCGCCGGGGGTGACGGCGCTGGGCGTGAAGGTGACGTCCATGGAGCCGACCTCGTCCCCGGTGACCTCGGCGGCGCAGATGGAGGCCGCGGCGCGGACGCAGGTGAGGTGCTGACGCTTGAGCCCGGGCTTGTCGCGCCCGGCGCGGATGTTGGCGATGCGGAAGGGCTTGCCGGTGGCCATGGAGAGCGCGAGGGAGGAGCGCAGGATCTGGCCGCCGCCCTCGCCTTGTGAGCCGTCGATGTGGATCATGGCTGAGTCCTTCACGATATCGCGGGCGCGCCCATCGCGCCGCGTCTGAGAGTTAGAATCAGGGCGCTGGTGTCTCCACCAGCGCCCTCAGGGAGCGTGCCTCATCAGTCGATGAAGCGCAGGTGCTGCATGGCGGCAGCACGGTTCTCGGTGTTCATCAGCACCTCGTGCCAGCACCACAGGTTGATGGTGGCGTGGTCAGGGTGGCGGATGCGTCCCTTGACGTAGACCCGCATGTTGATGCGGGCCGACATCCAGTTCCGGCGCGCCAGTTCCGGATACTCGGTCATCAGGCGGCGGTACCGCTGCTCGCTGAGCCACTCGCCCCGCATGTAGTCGCGGTTGGAGTAGACATTCTCGCCGCCGGTGCGGTAGCCGAACTCGGCGAAGTGGGGTTTGCCGCCGCCGCGCGAGAGCATCTCGTTGCGGTTGACGAACTCGTCGTCGACCGTGAAGCCCTCGCGGGGGAGGAAGAACCACTCGCCCTGACGGCGGTACGCCTCGGTGTGGCGGGAGCCGAGCTCCCGCCCCTTGACGCCGCGCTTGGCCGCCTCGGCCCGGACCTCGGGCGGCATCAGCGCCGCCATCGCGGAACGGACGTCGGAGACGCCGCGGTCCTCGGGGACGGCGGCGGCGAACCACTCGCGCTCGTCGTGACCGCAGAGGTACTTGTGGACCGAATCGGTCCCGAGCACCTTGCAGACCAGGAGCAGGTGGCGCTTGTCCTCCTGCACCTGGGGGACGCACAGCCGGACGCCGTCGCCGGCCGCGACGGTGAAGAACTGCCCCTTGCGGTCGCGGAGGATGTTCACCGAGATCCGGCGCGGATCGTTGGTGAACGTCGAGAGCCGGACCCGAGCGCCCATGCGCTCGAAGGGGCGGGTGAGATGGATGGCATCATCCATGGGAAACTCGCTTTCGCGTTGTGTGCACCGCGGGTGCGCAGTGATGGCGCACGCCGCGGGCGCGGGGTTGGTGTGAGAACGTGCGAGCCATGGGCGCGGCGGTACCACGCGGCCTGTGTTGCAAGGGCGCGGAGGATCGCCGTGTCAGGGCTCAGGAATGTGGGTTGGCCAGTGGCGGTATCACTGACGGTGTGGCCTGGGGCGCACCGTGAACATCGGGCCGTCCCACGCGGCCTCGCTGGGCGAGCACATTGTGAGGGGGCCGGTGATTACCGAGAGGATGCGGGCAATGGGTTAATGCACTGCATGGGTTTCACCTGTGGTTGGGGAGGAAAATACCGGGGATTTCAGCGTTGTCAAGCAGCGGAGCGATTTTTTTGCTTGCGTGCATGGTTGCTCCGTGTGTGAAGCGCACCGAGATGAAGACATCTCGGTGGCACGACAACAGTTCACTCTCGTCAGTCGTCGGCCTTGTCGCTGTCTTTGATCACGAAGCGGGCCTTGAGGCGGGCGACCTCGCTGGCGAGGCCGGCCTGCTTGACGCTGCGGAGCACCTCTTCGAAGTCCTTGTACGCGCGGGGTGCTTCGTCGCGCGGGTAGTTGCGGCAGTTGGTGAGGATGTCCGCGGCGTCGAAGCTCGCATCGATGGACCTCTGGTCGAGGGTCTTGTTCGCGGCCGTGCGGCTCATGCGGCGGCCGGCGCCGTGGTTGACGCTGTAGCAGGAGAGCGACGCGCCGGGCTCGGCGACCATGACGCTCGAGCCGTCCTGGGGGTTGCCCGGCAGGAGGATCGGGTGGCCGGTGGACGCGAAGGGCGTGTCGCGCAGTGCGTGGTGGCCCGCGGGGAACGCGCGGGTGGCGCCTTTCCGGTGCACCCACGCGGGCTTGTTGTTGACGATCTCCTGGCGGGCGATGTTGTGGCTGATGAAGTAAACGAGGTGGCCCCTGGTGCCCGGGAGCACTTCCTGGAAAGCCTCGAGCACGAGCGCGTTGATGAGCATGTGGTTGACGGTCGCGAAGTTCGCGCCCATGGCCATGTCGTCGAGGTACGCGTCGGCCTCGGGCGTGCCGAGCGGCGCGTGCACCATGTGGCGGTCCCCGCCGGGGAGCTGGATGCCCCAGGTCGCGAACTTCTGGTTCATGGCCTTGAACTGGCCGTCGGCCAGGAGGGCACCCCAGCCGCGGCTGCCGCAGTGGGAGAGGAAAGCGACGTGCCGGTCGCGCAGGCCGAAGACCTCCGCGGCGGTGCGGGCGCGCTCGGTGTCCTCGACGTGCACGACCTCGGCCTCGCCGAAGTGGTTGCCGCCGCCGTAGGAGCCCAGCTGGCGGATCTTGCTGGCGAAAAGCTCGTAGGCCTGCGGGGCCGCGGTGTGGCGGGCGAGCCGCTCGCGCAGGGCGTCAGCGGTGCCGTCGTGGCCCAGGTGGTGGCTGTCCTCGCAGCGCTGGGCCCACTCGGTGGGGATGCCGAGCTCGGTGAGCACGCCCGCGGAGGCGCCCTCGGTTACGACACGCTGGCCGAGCGTGGCGTCCACGTAGCGGCCCTTGCGGGCCTCGCGCTGGCCGCGGCCGGTGCCGGTGGGGGTGCGCTCGAGGATGGCGTTGATGAGGGCGCGCCGGAGCTTCTTGTCGGCGATGACGTCCTCGGGGATGTCGAGCTGGAGCAGGCTCAAGCTGCACTTGATGTCGACGCCGACAGGGCCGGGGTAGATGTGCGTGGGTGAGACGAGCACGCAGCCGATGGGCGCGCCGTAGCCGGCGTGGGCGTCGGGGTTGAGGATGATGTCGGTGACGCCGGGGGCGAGGCGCGAGTTGATCGCCTGCTGGATGCAGAGCGTGTCGAAGCCGTCGCGGATCGCCTTGGTGGCGATCACGGTGATGGGCGGCGTCTTGCCGTTGGCGACTGGGAGGATGGCCGTGGCCTCGCCGGTCTCGATGAACGGTGAGGGCGGCGTGCTGGTCGTCGCGGCGGGGGCCGTGACGGCAGGTGAGCTGGGGGTGTCGGGGTCGGTGGTCATGTTGATGATTCCATTGGGCTGGTGTGTGTCGGTCCACGACGACGAAGGGCGATGAGAGGTTTTTTCCCGCTCTACCACTGAGCTACAGACCCGTGCGTGTTGAAGCGGATCTGGCGGGACTCGAACCCGCGACCTGGACCTCCTTAAGGTGTACTCCCATCAGGGCATTCGTCGTGGACCGTCGCACACCGACGGCCGCTCGTTTCCTCAAGTTCAGCGGTCCTCCGCGGCGACAAGGTTGGCGAGAGCTTCCCGGTTACCCGGGGCGGGATTCGAACCCGCGAGCGCTTGCGCGCGACCAATGTACTCCCGCCGGCATTCGCCGCGTCCGACCGTCGATCATGTGATCGCTGCTCCTTGCTTTCTCTGTGGCCGCCGCGGCGACGAGTGGTTGGTGAGAGGGTTGTTGGATGTACTCCCACCGGCATTCGCCGCGTCCGACCGACATTTGCTATCCCACGCGGGACGGGGTCCGGGCCGACGAGGTGTTCATGAGACGTTACAACTTGAATGTAGTCCCAGGAGCATTCGGCCCGGACCCCGCCCGCGTGCCAAGCGAGGCGGGGACTATGTCACTGATTGTCTGACTGCATCAGATCGTCTCCTGTTCGATCACGCCGACCCAGTGGTTGGGGCCGAGCGTGTTGCTGTGGAAGGCCGCGATCACGCTGAACACCGAGTCGGCGAAGCCGCCGATGTTCAGGATGTCGGAGGACTCATGGGCCTGGGTCGAGCCGTGGGGCTGGATGTCCAGGCACACGAGCTTGGCCGCGGGGTTGCGACGCTTGAACTTCGCCCACTCGTCCATGGTGGCGGTCGAGCGGGAGAGTCCCGAGAAGCCCTTGCTGTCGACCCACGACTCGTTGTCCGAGACGAAGATCACCAGGTCGGCCTTCTCATTGTGGCGGTTGAGCCACGCGAGCGGCGCCGAGCAGTTGGTCCCGCCCGACGGCAGGCTCGCCAGCCGCTGGGCGTTGGTCATCACGCTGTCGCGCGGGTTGAGGTCCGCCTTCAGGACGTCGTCGGAGAAGGGGAGGACCCGGGCCTGCGGGTTCTTCCGCAGGACCGCCGCGCTCACGAGCGCCGCCACGTCGATGCACCGCACCTTCGTGGTCGAGCCCTTGCGGTGCCCCGTCACCGGGGACTGCATGGAGCCCGACACGTCGGGGAGCACCCAGACGCGCCCGTCGATCGCCGGCACGTTGCCGACCGCGACCTCCATCGCGTCCTGGAGCGCCTCGCGCAGGCCGCGCGGCACGTCATCCCCCGTGTTCGCGTACGCGGCCATGAGCTGGTACGGGAACACGCGCGCATTCGCCACCTCCACGGGGCTGCGGAGCTTCGCGGCCAGCTGCGGCACGATGCTCCCGTCCTTGAACGCGTCGTGACGCGTGAAGGTGTTGAGGTTCATCCGCAGCTGCTGCCAAGACGCCTTGCGGGCCAGGGCCATCCAGTGGCGCTTCTCGAGCGCCAGGCCGGTCAGCATGTCCATGGGGACGTCAGGCATGTCGCTGCTGGTGAACATCGAAGGGTTCGCCTTGAAGGCCTCGTACTGCTTCACGAGCTCGGGCAGGTCTTCCACGTTGTGGGGCTTGCCGAGGATGTAGCCGTACAGGGCCGCGCGGGACGCGGTGAGGGGCTTGGGGTGGACCATTTTGATGATGTCCGCGAGCGACGGGTCGTTGCCGACCGAAGCGCGGAAGAGCTGCTCGTCGGTGCGGGTCTCGAGCCACTGGAGCACGAGGCGCTTGGGCAGGGTGCCCAGGCTCTTGCGCGCCACGGCGCCCGAGCGCATGATCTGCACGAAGTTGCGGAGCATCTTCGGGCTGTCGATCACGCGGTCGAACACCTCGGCCATGAGGCCGGGGGACACCACGCTGAGCACCGCGACGAGCAGGGCCGGCATGTCCTTCATGTGGCTCTTGCTGCGGGTGTACAGCGCGACCTTGGCGACGAACTCGGGCTCCACGGCGGAGGCGAGGTCGATCACGATCTTGAGCTGGTCCTCGGCGCTGGCGTAGAACGTGGAGTTGAGGCAGCCGGTCGCGGCGTACTGCGCGAGCATCTGCTTGGGGCTGAGCTTGTAGGCGATGCCGCGCGCCTCGTTGACGGTGTCGGCCTCGGGGAGCAGGCGGGCGAGGGTGGACTGGAAGAGCGACTTGTTGGCCATGGGGCACCTCCGGTTCGGGCCCTGGTGGGGCCCGGCATCCCGCGGCCACTGCGGCCGTGCGGGCGATGGGGAGATGCATTGCGAGCGGCGTGCCAGAGGCCGAAACCGCTTTCCTGCGGCGGGAATGAGGGTGGACCCGGGGAAGTGCTCGCGCGGACGAGCCGATCTGATAGAGTGGTTATCCGAATGGATAAGGCCCGCCGGCGGGCGTGTGGAGGTGGGTGATGGGTCGCAAGACGGTGGTGATCGGGCTGCTGGGCACGACGCTGGATACCGGGCGCAACGAGAAGCGCTGGGAGCGGTGGCGGCCCACGGTGTCGCTGTGTCAGCAGGAGGACCTCGCGGTCGACCGGCTGGAGCTGCTCTACCCGCGCATGGCGGAGAGCCTGACGCGGACGGTGTGCGAGGACATCAAGCAGGTGTCGCCGGAGACGGAGGTCAAGTGCCACCTGGTCAACCCGAGCGATCCGTGGGACTTTGAGGAGGTGTACACCGCGCTGCACGACTTCGCGGACCAGTACCCCTTCGACACGGAGCGCGAGGACTACTACATCCACATCACAACCGGCACGCACGTGGCGCAGATCTGCCTGTTCCTGCTGACCGAGACGCGGAAGTTCCCGGCGAAGCTGATCCAGACCAGCCCCCGGAACAAGCACGCGGGGAGCGAGGGTGAGTACAAGGTCATCGATCTGGACTTGTCGAAGTACCACCGCATCGCGGCCCGGTTCCAGCGCGAGTTCAAGGACAACATCACTGGGCTGAAGTCGGGGATCGCGACGCGGAACCGGACGTTCAACCGGCTCATCGAGGAGGTCGAGCACGTCGCCGCGAACTCGGCAGACCCGATGCTGCTGATGGGGCCCACGGGCGCCGGCAAGAGCCAGCTGGCGCGGCGCGTGTACGAGTTGCGGCGGCACCGGAACCTGGTGACGGGGGCCTTCGTGGAGGTGAACTGCGCGACGATCCGCGGGGACGCGGCGATGTCCACGCTCTTCGGGCACAGGAAGGGCGCGTTCACCGGCGCGGCGAGCGACCGGCCGGGGCTGCTGCGCTCGGCGGACAAGGGCGTGCTGTTCCTGGACGAGATCGGCGAGCTGGGGCTGGACGAGCAGGCGATGCTGCTGCGGGCGATCGAGGAGAAGCGGTTCATGCCCCTGGGCGCGGACCACGAGGTCTCGAGCGAGTTCCAGCTGATCGCGGGGACGAATCGAGACCTGCTGACGCGGGTGCGCTCGGGTGAGTTCCGCGACGACCTGCTGGCGCGGATCAACCTGTGGACGTTCTGCCTGCCGGCGCTGCGCGAGCGTGTCGAGGACATCGAGCCGAACCTGGACTATGAGCTCAACCAGTACGCAAAGCGCACGGGGAGGACGGTTCGGTTCAGCACTGAGGCCCGCGCTGCGTACCTGCGGTTTGCCACCAGCGCGGATGCGGTCTGGGCGGGCAACTTCCGGGATCTTTCGGCGTCGGTGACGCGGATGGCGACGCTCTCCGCGAGTGGGAGGATCACGGAGGAGGTCGTCGCGGCGGAGGTGGGACGGCTGCGGCAGGGGTGGTCGGGCGCGGGTCCGGGCGAGGACCCGTGCGCGCGGGCGCTCGGTGAACAGGAGGCATCGAAGCTGGATCGTTTCGATCGTGTGCAACTGGCGGATGTGCTGACCGTGTGTGCAGTGTGCGGGACCTTGTCGGAAGCGGGGCGTCAGCTGTTCAGTCAGTCGCGCGCACAGCGCACGAGCCTGAACGATGCGGACCGCCTCAGGAAGTACCTGGCGCGGTTCGGGCTCAAGTGGGACAGCAGCACGGCGGGCGTGGTGCGCGCGAGCTGAGGCGGTCGAGGCGCTCCGAGATCAGACGGTCGCGTGCGGGCGGGCGGTAGCGAGGTCGTGCTCGGCGGCCCATTGGCCGAGGTCCCGCCCCTGGATGGCCGCGGCCATGAGGTCGGGGAAGCGGTCGGGCGTGCAGGCGAAGCTGGGGATACCGAAGCTCGCCATGGCCGCGGCATTGTTCTGATCGAACGTTGGGGCGCCGGTGTCGCCGAGGGCGAGCAGGGTGACGAACTTGACGCCCGAGCCGGCGATCGACGCGGCCCGTTTGAGCATCTGGGCGTTGTCGCCGCCCTCGTAAAGGTCCGTGATGAGTACCAAGATGGTGTCGCGGGGGCGGTTGATGAGGGTTTCGCAATAGGCGAGCGCGCGGTTGATATCGGTGCCGCCGCCCAGCTGCACGCCCATGAGCACGTCGACAGGGTCCGCCATTTTCTCGGTGAGGTCGACGACGCTGGTGTCAAACGCAACCACATGCGACCGGAGGGCGGGGATCGACGCGAGCACGGCGCCGAAAACACCTGAGTAGACGACGCTCTGGCCCATGGAGCCGGACTGGTCGATGCACACGATGATGGTGCGGAGCTCGTTCCGCCTGCGGCCGTACCCGATGCGGGTCTCAGGGACGATGGTCCTGTACTCGGGCTGGTAGTGCTTGAGGTTGGCGCGGATCGTCCGGTTCCAATCGATCTCGCCGTGGCGAGGGCGGCGGGTGCGGGTGGAGCGCTTGAGCGCCCCGATAACGGCCTGACGCATGGGCGCGTCCAGCTTCTTCTGGAGATCGCGAACGACGCGCTGCACGATGAGCCGGGCAGTGGCCTTCGCCTTCTGCGGGATCACGCCACTCAATGACATAAGCGTGGTCACGAGGTGGATGTCCGGTGTGATCGCGTCGAGCATCTCCTTCTCAAGGAGGAGGCTGCTCATGCCAAGTCGGTCGATGGCGTCCTTCTGCATGACGCGCACAACGGAGCTGGGGAAGTACTCGCGGATGTCGCCGAGCCAGCGGGCGGCAGTGGGGGCCGACGCGCCGAGCCCGCCGCGCCGGCCGCCGCCCATGCCCGGCTTGGGGTCGTAGAGCGCGCTCATGGCGTTGTCCATTGCCTCGTCGCGCCCGGTGAGGCGGATACCGATCCCGTCGGAGGCGTCGCCGCCCAGGAGCATGCGCCAGCGCTTGAGCCGTTCCTGCGGGTCGATGGGCGGGGGCGTCGTCATGCTTCCTTCCCGAGGATGAGGTTGAGAACGGGTTCCACCAGCGAGCCGCGGGCGGGGTCGTAGTCTTCAACTGCTGCTGCGTGGGTGGTTGTTGTGGGGCCGGGTGCGCCCGCGCGCTTGAGACGCTCGCCGATCTGCCGGCGCTCTGGGGGCTCAAAGCTCGAGAACGTGCGGCGGGCAATCGGGCAGACCTGATCGAAGATCTCCGGCCGCAGCGTTGTGACCCACTGGTCGATGATGGCGAGCAGGCGGTCGTCGTGAGCGAGCACCATGCCCGATCCGGCAAGGAAACCCTCGAGCCAGGCCGAGGCCTTGGCGGGGTCGTTGCCGGGCGAGAGCGCGAGCGAGAGGTGGCCGGAGGCATCCTCGGTCGATGAGGCCCCCGAGTCGAGCAGGATGCGCCAGCAGCGGCCGACAACCAGGCCGTGCATGTCGGCGTTGCCGACCCGTCGGAGAGCATCGTGCCACGGGGTTGTCAGGGCGGGGTCGTCGAGCATCGAGAGTGAGCCCTGCACGTCGTCGATGCGGCTCCGCATGGCGTGCGCGGCGTCGTCATCGAGCGCCCCGCAAGCCGGGAGCAGGCCGGTGCAGATCCGGGTGAGCAGCCCTGCCACGAGCGGCGCCACGAGCGCGGCGTCGGTTTTGCGGACGTTGCCATATCGGAGCACGCGTGCGAGCGGCGGGAGCGCCACCATCAGAGTGCCCACATCTGCGCCGACGGCGGAGAGCTCCTGGATGCGCGCGACGAGGTGCTCCACGGCTGCGGGAAGGTCCGCGAGCATGACGTGGTCGAGCATCGTCGTGAGCGCGGCGAGGCTGGAAGCATGCTGGGTGTGGTGGCGGACGCAGGCGGCCGCGGCGTCGAGCACCGTATTGCCGTACCGTGCGGCCTCGATCACCGCGACGGCGAAGTCGGCCCTCCATTGCAGGCGCCAGACCTCGTGGAACGAGCTGGCGCGTTGACGCTGGTCGGCCTCGAGCTTGCCCCAAGGAATGCCGAGGATTGCGAGGCGGTGCAGGAGTCGGCTGCGCGCGAGGTCGATGTCCTTGCGCTGGTCGAGGTCGAGGAGCTGATCGTCGGCGGTGACCTTGAGGCGGAGCGACTTCTGCTCCGCAGCGAGGTCGCGCTGGAGCGGAACGGCGGGGGCGTCCTCGGGCACCTCTCCAAGGCGCACGCCGATGATGAGCTTGCGCTCAATGACCTTCATCGGGAGCGGGTTCGCGTGGCAGAGGATGGCCAGGGTGGCCTCACTGAGCTCGGGCAGGCCGGCGATAGAGTGGCCGCGGAGAGCGGCGAGGGAGTCGGCGAGGCGGACAGCCTCGATCACGCTCGCGGGCGATGCGTCGAGGTCCTCGTCGCGCATGAGGCGCGCGACCTTGGTGAGCCAGGTTTCGGAGAAGCGGGCGTGGTTGAGCCAGAGGTGCTCGTACCAGCCGGGGCTGAGCACGCCCGCGCCGTAACCGGAGAACATGGACAGGCGGTCGTAGGTCCAGGGCACCCAGGTCGCGGTGGTCTTGCGCCTCGTCAGCGGCCTGAGGACCTCGTCGTCGGCCTTCACGGGTTTGTGCTTCAGTGCGTCCGCCGTGAGCACCGGCGCGTGCCACGCGCCGCAGACGACAGCCACACGCTCGTGCTCCTTGAGGGCGGCGCGGATGCAGCGTCGCATGTGGGCCTCTCGGGCGGGCTCATCGGGGTCGTTACGGAGTGCCGAGGGCCGAGTGCCGGGCGCCGAGTGTGGTGGTGAAGTGTCGCGGGTGGAGCGGAGCTCGGCCATCGCTTCGCGGATGGCGTCGAAGACGGCGAGCGGGTCGTGGTCGCCGCGACGTTCCTCGATGAGGCGGCCCCACCAGGCCTCGCCGTCGGGGTAGCCGGCGGCGAGGGCGAGCTGATCGAGAGGATCGAGTGCGGAGTGCTGGGTTCCGAGTTCGGAGTTGGGCTCTGGCGCGCTCTTGTCGCTCGGCCCTTGGGACTCGGGACCCGGCCCTCGGGACTCGGAACTCGGCAGTTCCTTACCCCGCAGTGCCTGCGGCAGGTCGATAAACGACACCCTCGCCGCGTTCTGCTGCCCCCAGCGGATCGCCTGCCACTCGGGCGAGAACTCCGCGAAAGGGTAGTAGCTCGCATTGCGAGGCTCGTCAGGCTCGTACACCAGCAGCGCCACGGGCGGCTTCATGCCCGTGGCGGCTGCAAGCGGAAGAACTTGCGCGGCATCGGGCGGACCCTCGACCAGCACCGCGTCCGGCCGCAGCTTCTCGAGAGCGCGCACGACCATGCGGGCCGAACCTGGCCCGTGGTGGCGAATCCCAAAAACGTGCAGCTCACCGGGCATCTATTACATCACGTCCTTGCACGCCCGGTACAGGTCCTTCCAGCCGTCGCGTTCCTTGATCACCGTCTCGAGGTACTCCTGCATCACGATGCGGTCCTGCACGGGGTCCTTGATGATTGCGCCGATGATGCTGCTGGCGACGTCAGCTGCCCGAAGCTTGCCGTCGCCGAAGTGGGCCGCGAGCGCGGACCCGTTGGTGATGACGCTGATGGCCTCGGCCGTGCTGAGCGTGCCGCTGGGCTGCTTGAGCTTGCTCTTCCCGTCCGTGGTCTTCCCATCGCGCAGCTCGCGGAAGATGGTGACCACGCGCCGGATCTCATCCATCGCGGGCGTCTCCGCGGGGATCTCGAGGGCCTTGCCCATCTGCACCACGCGCCGCTGCACAATGTCCACCTCTTCGTCCATCGTCTCGGGCACGGGGAGCACGACGGTGTTGAAGCGCCGCTTCAGGGCGCTCGACAGCTCGTTGACACCCCTGTCGCGGTCGTTGGCGGTCGCGATGATGTTGAAGCCCTTGACCGCGCGCACCTCTTCGTTGAGCTCGGGGACGGGCAGCGTCTTTTCGGAGAGGATCGTGATCAGCGTGTCCTGCACATCACTGGGGACGCGCGTGAGCTCCTCTACGCGCACGATCTTGCCCTCGGTCATGCCGCGCATCACCGGGCTGTGGACCAGGGCCTCTCGGCTCGGGCCCTTGGCGAGCAGCAGGGCGTAGTTCCAGCCGTAGCGGATCGCTTCTTCGGGCGTGCCGGCGGTGCCTTGGACCATGAGAGTCGAGTCGCCGCTGATAGCCGCGGCGATGTGCTCGCTCACCCAGCTCTTCGCAGTGCCGGGAACGCCCAGCAGCAGCAGTGCGCGGTCGGTGGCGAGGGTGGCGACGGCGATCTCCATGAGGCGGCGATTGCCAATGTACTTGGGCGTGATGACCGTGCCGTCGGCAAGCGTGCCGCCGACGAGGTAGGTGACCACGGCCCAGGGTGACAGCCTCCACTTCGGCGGGCGCGGGCGGTCATCGGCCTTCAGGAGCGCCGCGAGCTCGGCGGCGAACTGCCGCTCGGCGGTGTCCCGGAGCGTGGCGGGGGATGGTGCGGGTGCGGCCGTCTTGCTCACGCTTTGAACTCCTTGTGCATCTCCGCCCGGAGGCGAAGCTTGTCGATGGTCTTCTGGATCGTGTTGCTGGACTCGGCGCTGAACATTGCGGCGAGGGTCTGCTCCATGGCGTCCACGGCAGTGGGAGAGAGCTTGCGGACCATGGCGTCGATGGGACCGGCGAGCAGCCAGGCGTCGGGCTTCTTGGAGGTCGCGTGCTTCTGGAACAATGCGAGGATGCGGGTGGAGAGCGCGGGCGACCAGGGGCCGGGGAGGGCCGCGAGCGCGGCGAGCACGTCGTAGAACGTGAGCTTGGGGGCCTCGATGATGCGGGATACGAGGGCCTCCTGATCATCCTGGGTAAGCAGTGGCCAAAGGGTGGTGAGCTCCAGCACCTTCTTGGGCTCGAGTGCGAGCACCGTGCGGGCGACGGGGCCAGCCCACTCGGGGCTGCGGGCGAGCTGCGCGGCGCGGGTGATCGCGTCGAGCGCGTCGGTGACGTCGTCCTGGTCCAAGCTCTCAAGGACGCGCTCGGGCGGCAGTCCGGACACTTCGGTCCAGACTTTGAGATCGGCTCCCGCCAGGACCTGCCTGGTCCACCACGCGCGCTTGCCGCCTCCGCCGGAGGGCTGCTCTTCGATGCCGTCGCGGTCCCAAGCTTGGTCGTACTCCGCCGGACGAGCCAGCGTGATGACGACGCCGCTCGTGAGTGCACCCTTCTTCTTGTCGGCCTTGATGATGGTGCGGGCGAGCGCGGTCATGCGGGCGCGCAGGCGGGAACCCTGGATCGTGATCAGCGCGGCCGCAGCGGCACGACGGACGCTCTTGGCCCGATCATCGAGGGCGGACTCGAGGAACGGCTCGTCGAGCATCGACGCGTCTGCGAGCAGGGCGTCGATGAAGCGGCGCCGATCGTCCGCGCCATCATCGGCCCACGTGGACCGCACGAGCCCGAGGGCCCGGGCCGGGTCATGGCGGCGAATCGTGGTCAGCAGGGCCGCACGTTCTGCGCCAGTGCCAGTCTGCCACAACTCGTCCGCGTGAGCGGGGACGGCGGTGACGGCCACGGGCTTGCGCCACTCGGGGTTGAGCGACGCGAGCCACTGGCCGCGTGCGCCAGTTGCCGCGAACACCGCCTCGGAGCGGCGCGGCTGGCGGGACCACCACTCGAGAAGGTCAGTGACACTGCGGTCAGCGACACGAACGCCGCGATCCTGCGCGAGCGTGGCCCATTCTTCGATGAGCCCCGCGTCCGGGTCGGTGAGCAGTCGGTCGAGGATTGCGCCTGCGCCGGGGCTTGCGGCGGGGCTGGCGTCGTCTGGGCAGGTGGGCAGCGGTGTGCCCGCGGGGACCGGCTTGAACCCGGCGCGGGCGCGGGTGGCCGCGCGGGCGGCGCGGGTGAGCACTAGAGACGGCTGTTGCTGATCGCGGCTGAGGCCGACGAGCACGCCGGGGATCAGCTGCTTGAGCACCTGCGGCGGTGATTGTGCGGCAGCTTGCGTCATGCGGCCCCCCTTGGGGCGACGTCCTCGTACCCCGCCGGAGTTATCACGCTGAGGGGCAGGAAGTTCTCGCCGTCCCACTCGCCGGTGATGAGCGCCGGCCTGCCACTCGTGGCTGAGAGGAGTCGCCAAAGGTGAAGCGTGCGGGCGAAAGCAGGGCTGATTGGCAGGGCCGCACCCGAGCTGTCCGCGATCAGCCATCTGCTGCCGTGCTGCACAAGCCCCCCCCCCGCGAGCACCATCGGCCACCGGAACATCCAGGGCTGCTGCGCGAGCGCACCCGCATAGCCGCTGAGCGCAGCCTCGATTGAACCGTCAGCCGCTCCCTCGGGCAGTTGGGTGAGGGAGGCGCCCGCATCGCGCGACTTGATCAGTGCCCGCTGCGGCAGGCGCGACGGGTAGAACCCTACTTCGCCCTCAAACTCCACGCCTGCGACGAGGCTCGTGTCCAGCGGCTGGAGCCCCGCAGCAAAGTCCAGGACGAGGGCTCGCCGGCCCGTTCCGCGGCCCAGCAGCCACGTCCGCCGCGAGCGCAACCGGTCCTCCTCCTCGATCAGCTGCGCGATCACGCACCAGCGGTCCTGCACGCCGGGGGCGGCCAGCACCTCGTCCTTCGACTGCGTGTAGCCCAGCGCGGTGCGGACGTCCGTGCCCAGTTCCGGCGGCAGCGACCCGAGCTGCTCCGCGGCGGCGAGCAGCAGGTGCAGCCGCGAGAGATGGTCGAGTATTCGCGCCTCCCAGCCATCACCTGAGACGAGCAGTTCGGGTGTGCGCCGCACATACCCCGCGAGGCCGGGCGCCTGCGCATCCACGAGTCGAGCGGCTGTCTTCTCCATCTCGCTCAGCGCACTGCCCGAGCGCGCCGCCGCGAGGCCGCGCCGCAACAGGTCATCCAACCACAAGCGGCACCCCGCTACGCCTTCGCGGACGCGCGCATCGCGCTGCGCCGCGCGCTTCGCCTGGGCCTCGAGGTCGACTGGCTTCTCGGCCACGGCCTTGGCCTTCTCGACCTTCTTCTCCTGCTTCTCTGCCCGGCCCTCGATCCACTCGCTGACCCAGCCGGGCTCGTCCTGCTCCTTGAACGCGCTGGGTTCCTTTGCCCATAGGAGCATCAGCCCAAGGCCGTGCTTGCAGGGGAACTTGCGGCTCGGGCAGTTGCACTTGAACGCCGGGCCGGTGAGGTCCACGCGGATCTGGTAAGGGTCCTTGCCTGAACCCTGGCACAGGCCCCACACGGCCCGCCCGCTCCGCCCGACGCTGGTCCACTTCTTGAGCGCACACAGCCCCTGCCCCGCGGTGGCAGAGGCAGCATCTGGCGCGAGCGCGAGGACCTGCTGCTGGGTGAGCGGCTGCACGTAGGGGAGTCTAATGAAGAGGGCACGGTTGGGGAACCGCGCCCTTCATGCCGCCACGTGATTGGAAGCTGAAAGCGGGCGAGGGGATTCGAACCCCCGACGTACAGCTTGGAAGGCTGTCACTCTACCACTGAGTTACGCCCGCGTCGGCAGGATGATACGCGGGGCTACTCGACCAGGAACGGGTTGCCGGTGGTGGAGATCTGGTTCTGACCGGTGATGGTCAGCGTTCCCGAGCCGGACACGTTGAGGCGCCAGACGAGGAGCTTGACGCCGCCCGAGCCGCCGCTGGAGGTGATGTTGAGCTGCGCGCTGGGGATGTAAATGGTGCCGTTGGGGATGGCGGTGCCGGAGACGGGGAGGCTGGACGCGGCGGTGTTGCCGCGCTGCTGGAAGATGGTGACGCCCTGGTAGAGCCCGGAGGTGGGGGGGTTGAGCAGAAGGGTCATGCCGTCGCTGTTGAAGCCCATGTTGGCGGAGCCGCGAAGGAAAATCATGACGCCGTTGCCGGTGACGCTGGCCTGGCTGTTGGCCTCAAAGTCGTCATCGAGGATGTAGATGCCGGGGTTCATGACGAGCGTGCCGCGGACGTTGATGCCGCCGGGGTAGTAGCCGGGCTCAAGGGTGCGGGTGTTGCCGGTGCCGACGACCACCTTGTTGGTCTCGACGGCGGGGCCGGGGGTGGGCTCGGGAAGCCACGCCATGGGGTCCGACTGCGGAGCGCGGTTGGTCGCGAGCTGGCCGGTAAGGTGGGAGATGTCGGGGATGGAGCTGGTGGTGATCGCGAGCGCAGGGGTGTCGAGAATGGACGAGCCGCCAAGGCGGGTGCCGTTGGGGTGGCTGGAGTTGACGAGGACGCCGCCGTTGGGGACGCGGATGCGGGCGGAGCCGGTGAGGTCCAGCGCGTACTCGCCGGTGGGGTCCATCACGAGGAGCGCGGGCGACACGGAGACGTTGATGCTGGCCACCGCGTCGCGTGTCATATCCATGGTCGGCGAGCCGTAGGCGGCACCGAAGAGGAGGGGCACGGCGCCGTGGGCGGTGCCGGTGCGCCGGGCATGGGCGCGGACCGCATTGGGAAGAACGCCGGAAGCGGTGAATACCTTGGTCGAGGGGTGGAAGTAACCGACCTCGACGTCTGTGTTCTGGTCGAAGGTGAGGCTGGAGCCTGCGGCGGAGTTGGCCGCACCGGCCGTTGAGGCGCGGGCGCGGGCGGTGGCCTGGTCGGTCGCGACAGTTTGTGCACCGGCGAGGGCCGCAGCGTCAGCGCCGTTCTGGAGCTGGTTGCCGACGAGCACGGCGTAACCGGTGTCGAGCGCGAGGCCAACGAGCGAAAGCATCACCACGATGGCGATGCTCACCCAGACGATGGCAATACCCCGGCGCCCACCCTTCATATGAAAGTGCTCCCGCACGCAGATGTGGAGAGTCTACGGCAGGACGCCGTGGGTTCAAGGGAAAGTTGTGGATGCTTGGTCGATGTGCGCAAACCCAAACGGATCACGCACTTGCGAATGAGGACGCCAATAACCCTTTGGAAGCGTGCACCGCATGGTAAGATCGGCGGTCTGTGCAGGTTAATGCCCCGTTTTGTGCAATGACTTGTCAGGATCGGTGGTTGGGACGGCTAAAGGTGAGTACACATTGGGCGTGCTCAGCATGCACCGCACTGAGGGCAACGGTCGGGTGGAGACCCGGTAACCGCCTCAGGTGAACGGACTTACCTCAAGGACGAAAGCGGTTGACCGGTTCGTGAACGGCTCTGCCGGCGGGAACGCCGCGGGGGCGATTCCGGGGACGTTGTCCCCGCATCCTGGGAACCCTGGCAGCAGAGGCGCGCGTGCGGCTCGGCGGGGGGCTTGAAGAGCCGGCGGGGACTTCCCAGGCCGGACAGCTGAAGAAAGGAACGTCACATGACCAAGATTCTGAACCGTTTCGCCAAGGACGAGCGCGGCCTCGAGACCATCGAGTACGCGATTGTCGCCGGCCTCATCGTCGCGGGCGTGGTGGCCATCGTCGCCGCCATCGGCACGTGGGTGCACGGGAAGTGGAACGGCCTGAAGACCAGCCTCGGCGCCTGAGCCGTGGGAGAGAGGGGGCTCGTGGCCCCAGACACCAACCCGGCAGGGGCAACCTGCCACAACTCTAGAAGGAGATTGCCATGTCGAAGATTCTGAACCGTTTCGTGAAGGATGAGCGCGGCCTCGAGACCATCGAGTACGCGATCGTCGCGGGCCTCATCGTCGCCGGCGTGGTGGCCATCGTCGCCGCCATCGGCACCTGGGTCCACGGCAAGTGGAACGGCCTGAAGAGCGAGCTCGGCGCCTAATCGCGCCAGAGGCCGCGAGGCCTCGACAAGCCAGCCGAGGGGCACCGGAAACGGTGCCCCTTCGGTTTCTATCCCCCGGCGGGGCGTATGGCCGGGAACACCGGATTAGGGAGGATGCGGTGCTCACGACCCTTTGGAACAGCTCGCAGCCCGCGCTCCAGTGGGCGGTCCCGGCCGTGGCCGTGCTTGTTGGTGCGGCGACGGACCTGCATGCGCGCCGGCTGCCCAACTGGCTGACGGCGGGAACGTTCGCGACGGGGCTGGCCTTCGCCGCCTGGTCGGGCGGTGTGGCGGGGGTTGCGGATGGGCTTCTGGCGTGCGTCGCCCTTGGGCTCCCCTATGTGCTGCTGTTCCTGTTCGCGGGGGGGGGCGCGGGCGACGCCAAGCTGATGGGCGCTCTTGGCGTGTGGCTGGGTGTCATCAACGGCGGGATCGTTCTGGGGGCGGTGGCAGTGTCGGGGATTCTCCTTGGCATCGGATATGCGATAGCGACCGGTAAGACCCGCGAGGTCGCGGGCAACATCTCGGGCATGGTCGTGGGATGGGCGGGTCACGCCGTCGCCCGTACCGTCCCCGCGGCAGCGGAGGCGGAGGCGGGAGTGGAACCTGGGCGTGAGGAGCCGCAAACCGTGCCGTACGGGGTGGCGATTTGCGCGGGGCTGCTCGTCGCGGGCATCGGGGTCTTCTTATGGCGCGGATGAGGAAGACACGTCAAGGTGGTGCGCGGCGTGGGGCGGCCCTCGTCGAGATGGCCATTGTTGCGCAGCTGATGATCCTGCTGGTGCTGGGGGTAATCGAGTACGGCTGGTGCCTGCTGAAGTGCCAGCAGCTCTCCAACGCGGCGCGGGTGGGGGCGCGGGCTGGGGCGCGGTACGGGTCTACTTCTACTGACATCACCAACGCCGTGAGCACCGCGATGACGGCGTCGGGGATGGCATCGAGCGGTTACACGCTGACGGTGACGCCCGCGAACCCGGGGACGCTGGGGGCGGGGCAGCTGCTGACGGTTGACATCACTGTTCCCTACGCGAATGTTGACGCGGTGGGTATCGTTCTGATTCCAACCCCGACCACGATCCGTGGGCGGGTGGTCATGGCCCGCGAGGGGCCATAAGGCGGAGCACGTATGAAGCTGCAATACCTGGGGCTGGTGGGGCTTGGCGTCATCTGCGCGTTGTGCGCGACCCTGCTGGTGATGTTCAACCGCTCGGCGCCCGCGGCGGTGAGCGATGACGTCGACGTGATCGTGGCCGGCAAGGACATCGAGCCGATGACGAAAGTCACCGAGGAGATGTGCGAGGTCAAGAAGATCTCGCGGGCCCAGGCGCCCAAGAGCGCGATCGCCACGATGACCAAGGTGGTGGGGCAGGTGATCACGGTGAAGCTGGTGAAGGGGCAGCCCTTCACCGAGGCGGTCTTCGCGCCGGAGGGGTCCGGCTTCTACATCGCTTCGATGCTGCCCCCGGGCAAGCGGGCGTTCCCGATCGCGGTGGCGGACTACTCGATGCTGGACGGGCTGCTGTACCCGGGCTCGAACGTGGACGTGATCGCGTCGTTCGACATGCGCAGCAAGGGTGACGCGAAGCAGGGCGTGCTGTCCAAGACGCTGCTGCGGAACATCACGGTGCTCGCCATCGACAACCGGACGATGGCGTCGCCCCTCGATGAAGAGCAGCCCAAGAACATCGACGCCAACCGTCGCAAAGTGACGCTGCTTGTCTCGCCCGAGCAGGCCGAGAAGCTGCGGCTGGCGATGGACTTCGGGAGCATCTCGCTGGCTCTGCGCGGGCCGACCGACACGGCCGAGGATTCCTCGCGGGTGACGCGCCTGGAGGACATCGGCCTGCCGCCCGAGCTGCTGGAGGGTGACTCCAAGATGCTGGCGGTGCGGGATGTGCCGCAGCAGCCCATGGCGGCGACGCCAGCCCAGGCTCCGACGCCGGCTCCGGGCACCCTGCCGGCGGGTGTGTTCGCTCTGACCAGCGAGCCCCAGCGGCCGGCCGTGCCCGCGCCGAGGGAAGAACCCGAAGAAGAGATCGAATACGAGCTGCCGATGTGGGTGACAACCGTCCTGCGCGGCGGCGCTTCGTCGCAGAACTCGTTCCCGATCCCCGGGGCCGAGCCGGTGCCGGTCAAGAAGGTGAAGCCGAAGCCGGTTGACAAGAAGACGGTCGAGGCTGCGAGGCCGTAGGTCCGATGAGAGTGGATCGAGAGAGGGCGCAAGGAGCTGAAGTCCATGCTGAATCAGAAGTGGGGGCGTACGTCGGCCTGGGTTCCGGGCCTGGGTGTGTTCGTCGGCGGGCTGGCGGCGGTGGCCGGGCTCGCCGTCGGCGTTCAGGCGCAGTCGCAGGTCGCGACGATCGTGCTGTCGCAGCCGGGGGACGAGAACCCGCCGCTGCAGATCCTGGCGGGGCAGTCGCAGGTCATCCGCCCACCGTGGCCGGTTGCGCGGGTGTCGGTGACCGACCCGTCAATCGCCGACGTGCAGGCGCTGACGCCCGAGCAGGTGCTGGTGCTGGGCAAGAAGCCGGGGTCGACGGACCTGGTGCTGTGGAGCCAGGACGAGCGGATCTGGCGGGCCCGCGTGGATGTGGGCATCGACGTTGCTCGCATCAAGGCCGACCTCGAGCGGCTCTTCCCGGGAGCCGAGCTCGACGTGACCGTCGCTCAGAACGTGCTGGTGGTGAGCGGGCTGCTGCGGCGGGTGGACGACTCCGCCGGCCTGCGCTCGTTCTTCGAGAAGACGGGGATGGAGTTCGTGGACCGCACGACGGTCGCCGGCGTACAGCAGGTGCTGATCCGCGTGCGCGTTGCGGAGGTGCAGCGTGCGGCGCTGCGGATCCTCGCGGCGGACACGGATGTTGGTGGCTATCGGATCGGACCTGCATTTTCTGACACGAGCACCGGCACGACGAACCCCTCGCTGCTGACCGCTGGGGTGAGCCGCTTCACGGGGAGCCTCGACAACGCGTTCGGGCTGGGCGTGAGCATCCCCGAGTGGAAGATTGACACCTTCATCCAGGCGCTGCAGGAGAACAACTACCTCCGCGTGCTGGCGGAGCCGAGCCTCAAGTGCGTGAGCGGCGAGGAGGCGACGTTCCTCGCGGGCGGCGAGTTCCCGATCCCGGTCGTCCAGGGCGGCGGCGCAGTAACGGCGACCACGAGCACGACCTCGATCACGATTGAGTACAAGGAGTTCGGTGTCCGCCTGCGGTTCAAGCCTTACGTGCTGGGTGACAACACCATCCGGCTGCTGGTGGCGCCGGAGGTGAGCGAGCTTACTGAGACCGGCGCGGTGAACATCCAGGGCTTCCGCATCCCGGCCATCCTCACGCGTCGTGCGGAGACCACGCTGGAGCTCAAGAGCGGGCAGACGTTCTCACTGGCGGGGCTGATCAGCCAGCGCAGCGAGGGGCGCAACTCGCGGGCGCCGCTGCTGGGCGACCTGCCCGTGCTGGGCACGCTGTTCCGCTCGGTGCGGTACCAGGCAGGCGAGACGGAACTGGTGGTCATGGTGACGGCGGACCTCGTCGAGCCCATGAACGTCGCGGGGAAGACGGCGGTGCCGGGCTCAACGCACAGCTCGCCCAACGACTGGGAGCTGTACTCCAAGGGCATGATCGACGGCAACCCGACGCCGCGTGTGAGTGCGGCGGACTGCGAGTGGATGAAGTCCACGGGCATGAACCGCCTGCGCGGTCCGGGCGCGTGGAGCACCCACGACCAGGCGCCCGCTTCCTCAACCTCGAACCTGCGGCCGAACGACTCGGCCGCTCACTAAGGACCGGACGCACGGATGGCGCAGCGCGGCGTGTACCTGATGACGGCGGACCCGGGCACCGAACGCTCGGTCATTGCGGCGTTGCGCGCGGAGCGCTCGCTTTCACTGGAGACCTCGGTGCGTTCGCTCCCGGAACTGCTCAGGGCACTCAAGACCGGCGCGCCGACGGTGGCGCTGGTGGATGTGGACCCCGAGCCCGAGCGGACGCTGAGCCTGCTGGAGCCGCTGATCAGCAAGTTCTCGGACACGCGGTTCGTGGCCCTTGGCCAGCACCCGCGCCAGGAGCTGCTGCTGGAGGCCATGCAGGTGGGGGCGCGGCACTTCCTGGGGAAGGAGGCGATCGCCTCGGACCTCATCGGCGTGCTCAACCGCGTGCTCCCAGTAGCCGCCCTCAAGAAGGCGGGGACCGGGTGCGCGGTGACGGTGCTGCAGGCGAGCGGCGGTGCGGGCGCCACGCTCCTGGCGGTGAACCTCGCCGATGAGCTGCGGCTGCTCACCAAGTCGTCCACCCTGCTGGTGGACCTGGATATGTACTGCGGCGCGGCCGCGGCGTACCTGGGGATTGAGCCGCAGTACTCGCTTGACGTGGTGCTGGCGGATGCATCGCGCATGGACGCCGAGCTGATCAGGAGCTCGGCGACGCTGCACTCGGGCACGCTGTCGGTGATCGAGAGCGCGTCGGTCTCGACGCGGAGCCACGGGCAGCGGATCGCCTTTGAGAACATGGGGCGGTTCCTGGAGGCCGCGAAGGAGGGGTTCCAGTACACGGTGCTCGACCTGCCGCGCCTGCCGCTGGAGGTGACGAGCGACATCGTGTCGCACAGCCATCTGACGCTGGTGCCGTTCCAGGCGACGGTGGTGGGGGTCAACTGCGTCAAGAAGCTGATCACGGCGCTGGTCTCGCACGGGTGCATGCCCGACACGATCGTGCCGGTGATCAACCGCTTCAAGAAGCGTGGGGCCCTGGTGCGGTACGAGGACGTGTGCCGCGCCCTGGGGCGAGAGAGCGTTGGACGGCTGGAGAACGACTGGGAGGCCGCGGTCGAGAGCATGAACTTCGGCAAACCGCTCAGTCAGCAGGCGCCGCGGAGCGCCCTTCGGAAGGGGATCGCGGCGCTGGCCGAGCAGATTCATAAGGCCCACTCCAGCCCTGAGGGGCTGAAACCGAGCAAGATCAACTGGTGACCCATGCCGCCACCTGAAACAACACCCCCGATGAACGGAGCGCCGAAGGTGCTGGGCGCTGGCGCGCTCCAGGACCTCAAGGTGCGGATGCACCGGCGGCTGCTGGACTCGCTGGACCTCGTCGAGGCGCAGCGGCTGCCGCAGGACCAGCTCGCGGCGGAGTGCTCGCGGAAGCTCGATTCCCTGCTGACGGAGGAGCGCACGCCGCTGTCGGCGCCTGAGCGGCGGCAGCTGCTGCGCGACCTGCTGGACGAGATCTTCGGGCTGGGGCCGCTGGAGGAGTTCCTGCGCGACCCGACGATCAGCGACATCCTGATCAACGGCCCCGACCAGGTGTACCTGGAGCGCGAGGGCCGGCTGGTGCGTGCGACCTCGTCGTTCCGCGACAGCGACCACCTGCTGAAGGTGATCCAGCGGATCGGCTCGCAGGTCGGGCGGCGCATCGACGAGAGCACGCCGATGATGGACGCGCGCCTGGCCGATGGCTCGCGCGTGAACGCCATCATCCCGCCCCTGGCGCTGGACGGGCCGACGGTGTCCATCCGCCGTTTCGGCGTCATCCCGATCGACGCGGCGAAGCTGATCGAGTTCCAGGCCTTTACGCCGGAGATGGCCCAGTTCCTCGAGGCCAGCGTCAAGTCGCGGATCAACATCCTGCTGGCGGGCGGCACCGGCGCCGGCAAGACCACGCTGCTGAACGTGCTGTCGCGGTGGATCCCCGCGGGCGAGCGCGTGGTGACCATCGAGGACGCGGCCGAACTGCGCTTGCAGCGGCAGCACGTGGTGCGGCTGGAGACCCGCCCGCCCAACATCGAGGGCCGGGGCGAGGTGACGCAGCGCGACCTGCTGCGCAACACGCTGCGTATGCGGCCTGACCGCATCATCATCGGCGAAGTCCGCGGCGCCGAGGCGCTGGACATGATGCAGGCGATGAACACCGGTCACGAGGGGTCGATGACCACGGTGCACGCCAACACCGGGCGCGACGCCATCCGGCGCGTGGAGAACATGATCTCCATGGCGGGCCTGAACTACCCGGTGACGGCGATCCGCCAGCAGATGGCCTCGGCCATCAACCTGGTGGTGCACGTGGCACGCATGACCGGCGGGCGCCGCAAGGTGCAGTCGGTGATGGAGGTGACGGGCATGGAGGGCGACACGGTCTGCCTTCAGGAGATCTTCAAGTTCCGGCAGACGGGCGTGGGGCCCGACGGGCACGCGCTGGGGCAGTTTGAGGGGTGCGGGATCAGGCCTCGGATCATGGACCGCATCGAGGCGGAAGGGACGAAGCTGCCGGCGACGCTGTTTGAGCGGCGGCCGCTGCCGTTCCCGAAGGGGAGCCCATGAGCGACCCACGCCTGATCATGAACGTGATCATCGTGGTGGCCCTGTTCGGGCTGCTCGCCAGCCTGTGGTTCGGGCTGCTGATGCTGCTGTCGCTGCGGCGGGCGGCGCGGGCCAAGGCGATGGAGCAGCGGCTGGGGATCGGCGAGGGGGCGGATGACGGCAGCGGGCGTGTGATCCGCCTGTGGCTGGACGGCAAGCTGGCATCGACGGTGGTGCGGGGCGACGACGAGAAGCCCACGTTCGAGCAGCGCATGCACGTGCTGTTCGTGAAGGCGGGCTTCGAGGGGGATCCCAAGCCGTTCGTCATGAGCGTGCTGGGGTTCAGCATCCTGGGCGGCGTGCTGGGGTGGATGCTGACGCAGAGCGTGGTGGTGGCCGCGGGCGCCTGCATGGCGGTCGTCGTGGGGGGCTGGTGGTACCTGGGCGCACGCGTGGACAAGCGCGAGGCGCTGTTCGAGCACCAGTTCGTGGACGCGATGGGGCTGGCGGCGCGGTCGCTGCGGGCGGGGCACCCGCTGCTGGGGGCGTTCCAGCTGATCTCTGACGAGCTCGCGGACCCGGTGAAGACGCTGTTCTCTTCGATCTGCCAGCAGCACACCATGGGGCTGAAGCTGGAGGAGGCGATCGAGCGCGTCGCGGCGACCACCCCGAACAAGGACGTGCAGCTGTTCGCGACGGCGGTGACGATCCAGCTGCGCAGCGGCGGCAACCTGGCGGACGTGATGGAGCGGCTGGCGTCGGTCATCCGCGACCGCGTCCGCATCGGGCGGCGGATCAAGGTGCTCACGGCCCAGACGCAGTTCAGCAAGCGCGTGCTGATCGCGCTGCCGATCATCCTGTTCGTGGTGCTCAACGTCATCAACCAGGAGTACATGAAGCCGCTGATCAAGGAGCCGGTGGGGCAGCTGATGCTCGCGATCGCGGGCGTCAACATGATCCTGGGCGTGTGGGTGATGAACAAACTCTCGGAGCTGAAGTACTGATGCAGGGCGCTCAGCTCATCATCCTGCCGGCGCTGGTCTTCCTGGCGGTGCTGTTCCTGGGGGGCGCGATCATCGCGGCCCGGGGCGCGAAGCGGAAGGCCATCGCCCCGCGCCTGTTCACGGACCAGATCAGCGATGTGGCGGGCGAGGGCGAGCAGCGGGCAGTGGAACTGGTCGACCGCGTGGGGCGCGCCGTCACGTTCGGCAAGACGACGGACAAGCTGCAGAAGCAGCTGACGCAGGCCGGGCTGTCGGACCCCTCCGCACCGCAGGTGTTCCTGGGGTCCAAGATCCTGCTGCTGGTGATCGGGGCGGCCATGGTGGGCGTCGCGACCATCTGGCTGCCCGTGCCGCCGCTGCTGCGGATCGTGCTGATGGTGTTCGTGGGCGCGGTGATGTCGTTCGTGCCCAACCTGTACGTCTCCATGCGGCGGAGCAAGCGCTCGCAGGAGGTGCGGCGCAGCCTGGCGGACGCAACCGACCTGCTGGAGGTGTGCGTGTGCGCCGGCATGGGCCTGGACATGGCCTGGAACGTCGTGACGGACGAGATCCGGCACGTGAGCTCGGTGCTAGCCGACGAGATGGCGCTGACGAACCTGGAGATCCAGCTCAATGCGCCGCGTCACGTGGCAATGCGGCACATGGCGGAGCGGACGAACTCGCCGGAACTGCTGTCGCTGGTGGCGGTGCTGATCCAGTCCGAGCGGTTCGGCACCAGCGTGGGCGAGGCCCTGCAGACCTTCGCCGCCAGCCTGCGGCAGGAGCGCAGCGCCAAGGCCGAGGAGTCGGCCGAGAAGATGAGCGTAAAGCTGATCATCCCGATGGTCCTGTTCGTGTTCCCCGCGGCCATGGTCGTCATGGTCGGCCCCGCGGTCCTCAAGCTGCTGGACCTGTTCGAGCACTAGTTTCGCGTCTGGTTAGACTGTTCTCGCCTCGTGTTTCGAGAGAAGGAAGGAGCAACTCGTGCGGATCATGCTAATTCCCTTGCTCGCCCTCGTGGGGCTCACCGGTTGCGCCCGGGAGGGCGGGCTGGTGCGGGTCGACGACCAGCGTCAGAATGTCAACCGCTGGACGATCCAGACTATGGACGACGAGTCCGTCGCCAACGCGGTGATTACGCAGCACACGCTGTACCCGTACCACTTCGCGGCGAACTCTGCCGTGCTGAACGAACTGGGGGAGCGCGACGTCAAGATCCTGGCGCAGCACTACTCGCGGTACCCGGGCGAGATCAACCTGCGGCGCGGGCGCGAGGATCAGGGGATGTACGACGCCCGCGTGCAGAACGTGACCAGGGCTCTGGTGGCCATGGGCGTCGACCAGGGCTCGTTGCGCATCGTCGACAAGGTGCCAGGCGGCGACGGCGTGTCCAGCGAGCGGGCGTTGGAAGTCCTCTCCCGCAGCATGATGGCGAACCAGAGCTCTGAAAGCGGCAGCAGCACGAGCCAGGGCGACAGCGCCGACCGCACCGACCGCGGCAACCGCAACACGAACGACAAGGGGACCCAGCGATGAACCGATCCGTACTCACCGCTATCCTGACCGGGGCCGCTCTGCTGCTGGTCGGGTGTACCGGCGGGGCCTCCGCCCGCGATGCCGACGCGCAGTTCCAGAGCGGGGCGGACCGGGCCCCGACGCCGCAGACCCTGTACAACGCCGCCCGGCTCATGGTCCACCAGGGGCGTGACGAGGAGGCGATCTGGACGCTCAAGCGGATCAACCGCGACTACCCGGACTTCTCGCCGGCGTACTGCGAACTGGCCGAGTGCCATATGCGGGCCAACCGCAACGGCGAGGCGGTGGCGATCCTGAACACCGGCCTCAAGACGGTCGGCGATGACCCGGTGCTGATCAATAACCTGGGCATCTGCGCGATGATGAAGAGCGACTACGAAGGCGCGCTCAAGCACTTCACCAAGGCGGCGACGCTCGCCCCGGGCAACGTGCGGTACCGAGCGAACATGGCCGCGGCGTTGGGCCGCATGGGCAGGTACGAAGAGTCGCTGGCACTCTACCAGCAGGTGATGCCCCCGGTGGATGCCAACTACAACGTGGGAGTGTTGGCGGAGTCCCGCGGCGATAAGGCCAAGGCCGATTCGTACTTCGCCGAGGTTGCCCGTCTGGAGGAGGTCGCGCGTCACCGCGGCTCGCAGGCACACCCGGCGCCCACGGGCACGGCGGTGAAGAGCCCCGCCCCGTCTACCACACCAGCGACGCCCGCCGCGGCGCCCGAGTCCAAGCCCACGACGAGCAAAGCGGCGGCCCCGAAGGCCTGAGCAGCCGAGAACCTCCATCAGTACGAGTAAGACCCCTGCCCGGCAGGGGTCTTTTCATGTTCTGGCCGCGTCAGCCCGCACCCGCTCCTACCCTCCCCCGTGTTCGTCGATCAAGCCAATATCCGTGTTCGTGCTGGTGCCGGGGGCAATGGGGCGGTGTCATTCCGCCGCGAGATGTTCGAGGCCAAGGGTGGGCCCAACGGCGGGAACGGGGGTGACGGCGGCAACGTCGTCATCCAGGCCGACTCCGGCATGTCCACGCTTTACGACTTCCGCGACCAGAAGCTGTGGGCGGCCAAGGACGGCGAGCCGGGTGGGCGGAAGCAGTGCACGGGGGCGAACGGCGCGGACCTGGTCATGCGGCTCCCCCCGGGCACACTGATTTTCAACGCCGAGACTGGCGAGCTGATGCACGACCTCAAGCCGGGCGACTCGGTGGTCATCGCCAAGGGCGGCAAGGGCGGCTGGGGCAACGAGCACTTCAAGACCTCAACGTACCAGACGCCCAAGCACGCCGACGCGGGCGAGCCGGGGCAGGAGTTCAAGCTGCGGCTGGAGCTCAAGCTGATCGCCGAGGTGGGGATCGTGGGGCTGCCAAATGCCGGCAAGAGCACGCTGCTGGCGGCGGTCTCCGCGGCCACACCCAAGATCGCCAACTACCCGTTCACGACCCTCTCGCCGCAGCTGGGCGTCGCGCCCATCGACGCCACGCGACGCATCGTGCTGGCGGACATCCCCGGGCTGATCGAGGGCGCCTCGCAGGGCGCGGGGCTGGGGCACGACTTCCTGCGGCACATCGAGCGGACGCGGGTGATCGTGCACCTTCTGGACGTGGCGCCGCTGGACGGCACCACGCCGGTGCAGAACTACAAGCTGATCCGCGAGGAGCTGCGGCAGTACTCCGAGGCGCTCTCCGAGAAGCCCGAGCTGGTGGCGCTCAACAAGGCGGACCTGGTGCTGCCCGAGGAGGCCGAGGAGGCGCTCAAGGAGGTCTCGCGGGAGCTGAACCTGCGGCCCGACCGCGAGGTGATGATCATCTCCGCGGCCTCGCGCGACGGTCTCAAGCCCCTGCTGGAGCGGCTGTGGGCGATGCTCCACCCGAGCGACTTCAAGGTCGAGGGGTGGAAAGAGGGCGAGGCGAAGGCGACGTAAAGAGCCGATCGCGCGAGCGATCGAGTGCCTTGGTTTCGTTGAGAGGACGAGAAAGACATCAAGATCGATCGCTTGCGCGATCGGCTTTTTAGGATGGCTCCAGCACCACCAGCCACTCGGCGTTGCCCTTGCCCTTGCTGCCGCCGAGGACGGGTGACCGGGTCAGGCCCGCAACACGCACGCCCATCGACGGCAGTTCCGCGACCACGCGCTGCGTGATCGACTCACACTGCTCGTCGGTGAGGATGCCCTTGGGCGCGCCCTTGGTGAGGTCGGGGGCCTCGTAGTGGGGTTTGATGAGGGAGATGATCCGGCCTTTTCGTGCCATGGCCACGTCTTCGTGGCTATGCGAGGGCGGTGGAGCGCCAGTGTCTCTCCATAGCGACGAAGACGTCGCCATGGCACTCGGGAAGGTGCGCAGCCACTTCAATGCCGCGGGCACGAGGAGCCGCTGGGGGGTCCAGCCGAGGTCCACGACGACGAGGTCGACGCCACCGGCCGGCGGCCCGGCGTGCAGGGCGTTGGTGCGCTCCATCAGCACGACGCGCGGGTCGTTGCGGAGCTTCCAGGCGAACTCGCCGTAGGCGGTATCGACGGAGTAGACCTTGGCGGCACCGGCTTGCAGGAGGCAGTCGGTGAAGCCGCCGGTGCTGGCGCCCAGGTCGGCGCAGGTGAGGCCAGTGACGTCGATTTTGAACTCGTCGAGGGCGTGGCGGAGTTTGAGGCCGCCGCGGCTGACGTAGGGGTTGGTGGGGTCCTTGGACATGATGACGCGCGGGCAACTGCCAACCCGGGACTTCGCCCAGAGCGGCTCAGTCCCGGCGTCGTGTCACGCGCCGATGTACGCCGCGATGTCTTCGTCCACGGGGCGGGTGATGCCGATGCCCTGCGCGGCCGGGACACCGACGATCGCGACACCGAGCTTGTCGGCGAGATCGATCATCTCGTCCTTGTCGAGCATGATGACGTCGGTCGCGGCGAGAGCCAGGCAGCCGCCGCCGTTGGCGTGCAGGTTCCGGATCGTGTTGATGCCGACTGTGGGCACGTCGGCGCGCCGGTCGTGCCCGGCGCGGGCGCCCTTCACCAGCGTCCAGCCCCTGGCGCGGCAGAGCTTGCCCACGCGCTCGATCATGCGGTCGGTGCCTTCCACGGCTTCCACGGCGATCACATCGCGCTCGCGCACCGCGATCGCCTGGCCGATGTCCAGCCGCAGCGTCTGGGCCAGCAGCGGCCACACGAACTCGATGTCGGCCCGCTGCTCGGGTGTGGGCTGACGGCGGGTCATCACGCCCGCGTGGGCCATCTCGGCGGGGATGGGCGCGGTGGAGTCCAGCAGCGTGACGCCGCAGCGGTCGAGCTCATCCGCAACGGCGGTGAGCACGGCGTGGGATCGGCGGTCCTTCCGCAGCCGGCGGTACCACACGCCCATGGTGGCAAGGTCCGGAATGTTCCGGAAAATGCGCCACGGGTCGTGCATCAGCTTGGCCTTGTCGACCTTGCCGACCATGATGGCGTGGTGCACGCCCAGGCGGGACAGGATTCGGCCCCAGGAGCCGACCCGGAGCAGACCGACTTCGCGGAAGGAGGAGCACAGCTGCGGGAGCGTCGGGTCGAACTGGTTGGCGAGGCCAAGTCCGTGAACCGGGTGCCCCGCGGCCCGCAGGCTGCGGGCGATCAGGATCGGCAGGCCGCCACCGCCGGCGATGAGACCGATGGCCGTGGGCGGCGCCGGTGGATCGGCGAGGATCGTGAGCGGGGCAAGGGTCCTGAGGGCAGACATCAGTCAGGCGTTCCGGAGCGGAGCAAGGTCGGTCGCCGTCGGGGGATGCACCCCGCCCGTGCGGGGGTCTCACGACTGCAGGCAACCTGTGAACGGTTCGTCAACACACCCGCGCACAAGGGCCACTCGGTGGTATCGGCAGAAACAGCCGAATCTGACGAGCGGCCAAGTTTAGTGTGGACAAGCATGCGCGGCAACCACCCCTGACGGATGTTCGGGCTTCTCGGACGTGTGCACAGATCCACGCGCGTACTCCGCTGGTACCACTGAACTTGTCGATAGGTACACCGATGGATGCTGAAGTGCCGCTCACGCCGTCAGGAAGTTTTGACATCACCGAGTCGAGTGAGGCGGCCAGGCCGCGTGGACGGCCGTTCCTTCAGGTGATGTTCCGCTGCGCGAACGCGTACCTGCGGGTGTACCGCTCGGCGGACGGTCAGCGGTACCTGGCGCGGTGCCCCAAGTGCGGGAAGGACGTGCGGTTCGTGGTGGGGCCGGGTGGGACGGAGCAGCGGCAGTTCGAGGTGAGCTGCGTTTCGTGAAGAGATCTTGCCACTACACTGCGGGTCTATGGCGATTGTGAGCTCTCCGTACCCCGTGGCCCGTTCGACCGGGCAGTGTGCAGCGACCGGGGCGATGTTTAAGGAAGGCGACCCGTACGTGGCTGTGCTGGTCGAGCGGGACGGCCAGGCGGGGCTGGAGCGGCTGGACTACGGAGCGGCTCAGTGGGATGGCGGGGCACGCCCGCAGCCGCCTCTGCGGATGTTCGGGTTCTGGCGTGGGACCTACCAGGCGCAGGAGGCCAAGAAGCAGCCGCTGCTGGGCGATCCGGAGCTGCTGGACCTCTTCGAGGAACTGGGCGGGGCGACTGAACCGAAGCAGGTGACGTTCCGCTACATCCTGTCCCTGCTGCTGATCCGCCGGCGCGTGCTGCGGGTGGTGGGGACGAAGCCGGGTGTCATGAGCGTGCTGCCGCGGGGCAGCGGCGACACGGCCCGCGAGCCGATCGCGGTGACCGACCCGGGGCTGGACGAGCAGGCGATCGCCGACGCGATCGAGCAGCTGGGGCAGGTGGTGGCGACCGATGCGCCCACGCCCGCGAAGAACGGCAAGAGCGCACCGACGCAGGGATGAAGTCATGAACACACGCGCGTGCCTGGGCGTTCTGTGCCTCTGCGGGGTCGTGTCCCTGAACGTGGGATGCCGCGGAGGTGCTCAACCGAAGCCGGCGGACGAGGGCTCGGTCATCCAGCGCGGGGCACTGCCGGCCTACGACGCGGTGGCGAACGGGTACAACCGGCGGGTGACACACCTGGAGCGGCTGGAGGCGCTGGTGGCGCTCAACGTTACAGCGGTGAACCAGAAGGGCGAGCAGATCAGCAATCAGGTGGAAGGGAACCTGAAGGTGATGCTGCCTGCGAGCGTGTCGCTGCGGGTGGACAAGGTCGGCAAGCCGGTGTTCTACCTCGGGAGCAACGAGCAGCAGTACTGGTGGATTGACCTGACGCAGGACCCCAAGGTGGCGATGGTGGGGGCGCACGCGAAGGCAACGCCAGAGGCGGTGAACGACTTCGGGATTCCGGTGCATCCGATGGACCTGATCGAGGTGCTGGCGATCAAGCCGCTGCCGCAGCCCGGGAGTGACGAGGCCCATCAGGCGAGGCTCGCGTGGTCGGCGAACGGGCGGGCGCTGGTGGTCACGCTGCCGGGGCGGTGGGGAGAGCGGCGGTTCTCGCTGCACCCCGAGACATTCGCCCCGATTCGCATCGAGCTGCTCGATGGGCAAGGGAGCACGGTGGTGTCGTGCGTGCACACGGACTTCCAGCCTGTGGAAGTGGTGGGGAACACGACGGTTCGGCCGCAGGTGACCAAGCGGATCGACCTGTCGCTGCCGGTGCAGAAGGCGACGGTGACGGTGTCGGTGTACGAGCCGAGAAACCCCGGGCAGGAGCTGCGGGTGCAGGTGTTTAACCTGCAGGCGGTGCTGCAGAACTTCAATATCCGAAATGTGGTCGACATCGATCAGGCGCGGGCACAGAATCAGGACCCCGCGCCCGCGGCCGGCGAGCGGCCCAGCGCGGGGGTTCTGACGCCGACCCCCGGAGCTGAGAAGCGTTGACGCCGTTCACTGCCCGCGTGATTGTGTGTGTGGTGGTATTCGCGCTGCTTGCTGCGCGGGCATCGGGCATCGTGGGCGCGGGCTCGTTGTCGGAAGCGCCGGTGAACGCGGGCGTGCCCGTGACGCATGGGTGGCTGGCGATTCCTGAGCCCGAGGGCACGCGGAGCATCATCCTGCACCTGCCGCCGCGGGGTGTGGTGTCGGAGCGGTCGGGGCGGGTGATCGGGGCGCCCGAAGGCGAGGCACGGGTGGCGACCACGCTGGCGTCGATGCCGGCGGGGATGGGGGCGATCGGCGATCAGCTCGCGATGGTGTTTGCGGATGCGGGCGGGGGCGTGACCAACCTGCACGGGCGCCCGGTGCTGGCGCTCACGGTGGTGCAGGGAGAGCCAGGCGTGTGGCGGGCGGCCTCGGGCCCGCGGCTGGAGACGCTGCCCTCGCTGAGGGCTGACGGGGTGCTGCTGGGGTTCACGGGTTCTCCGCAGGGCTACGCGGCCCTGCTGCAGGGACTCTCGGGAAAGGGTGAGGACCCAAAGACGCTCGTGCTGCAGGTGCTGACGCGCGGGGGGTGGGTAAGCGTGCCGGTGCCGCCGGAGGCGCAATCGCTCGCGGGGGCGAACTTCGAGGTGCGGGACAGCAAGCCGGTGTCACGGGCGGCGTGGCGGCTGTTCGCGACGGAGGCGGGGCTTGGGCTGATGGTGATCCCGCCGCGGAAGGCGAATGAGCCCGTGCACGGGACGACGTTCCTCGCAGACTTCGGCGGATCGCCGGCGGGGGGCACGCCCTCGGCTACGTGGACGCAGAGAGAACTGTCGGTTCCGGTGCAGGATTCGGCGCCGACGGACCAGGTGGAGGTGGTGGGGAGCGCGGACCACATCGTGGTGAGCGTGGTGAACGCGAACGGGCGGGTGCGGGTGTTCACGCAGCCGGTGGCGGCGCCGGTCGCGTGGCGCGAGGTCGCGGCCTTCGCGGGCGCGACGGCGGACTGCGCGCTGGTGGCGATGGACGGCGTCGGGCGCGTCGGCGTGGTCAGCCACACACGGGCGAAGACGAACAAGGACGCACCGAGCCTGCGGATCACGGAGGTTTCGGCGCGCACCGGAAGCGTGGCCTACGACGGCGGCATCAGCCTGGGCAGTCCGATCAGCGGCTCGGACTACCGGTTCGTTGGCGTGGTGCTGGCGTACGTGACGGGGCTGGTGGCGGTGTTCCTGTGGCGGCCGACGCCCAAGGACTCGGTGCACCTGCCGCCGGGGGTGTCGCTGGCGGAGCCCGGGCGGCGGATGCTGGCGTCGCTGATTGACCTGTGCATCGGCGTGCTGATCGCGTGCCGGATCATCGGCATTCCCGTGGGCGAGTTTCTCGGCTCGGGCCTGTGGAACAGCGGCCCGGCGCAGAACGCGATGTTCGTTGCCCTGGGGCTGCTGGTGGTCACCGGCGGCGTGCTGGAGGCACTGCTGGGGCGCTCACTGGGCAAGATGGTGACCGGTTGCGCGGTGGTGGAGATGCACTCTGGCACCGGTGGGGGTAAGGCGAAGGACGGGGGGGCCAAAACGCCGCTCGTGTGGAAGTCGCTGCTGCGGAATGCGGTGAAGTGGGGGCTGCCGCCGCTGGCGCTGTTCGGGCTGCTGGACGCGGGTGGGCGGCACAAGGGCGATCAGCTGGCCGGCACGGCCGTGGTGGTCGAGGATGACGGCGAGGACGACAGCACGCCGGAGTCGTGACAAGCCTGATGGCTAGAAGAGGCCGCCTTGCTCTTCCACGGCAACCGGGCGGACGAGGTCCGGGCCGTCGTTGCGGACATTGCTGACGAGCGTGCTGACCGGTGTGAGCGAGAGCTCGACGGCGCTGGGCGCGGGCTGGCGGGCGGCGAGCCAGTCGTCCCACGCGGACGCGGGCAGAATAACCGGCATGCGGTCGTGCACGGGCGCGACCTGCTCGTTGGCCGCGGTGGTGAGGATGGTGACCGAGTCGATCGGTTCACCTTCGGGCGGGCGCCAGCGGTCCCACAGCGCGGCCATGGCAAAGGTCTTCGGCTGGCCTGCCTCGCGCACCTGGATCAGCATCGGCTGCTTCGTGCGTCGGCCGGGGACGGCCTTCCACTCGTAGAAGCCGTCGGCGGGGACGAGGCACCGGCGGCGCTCGTAGAGCGAGCGGAACATCGGCTTCTCGAGGGCGGTCTCCGAGCGGCAGTTGATGGTCTTGAGGCCGATCGACTCGTCCTTGGCCCAGCTTGGGACCAGGCCCCAGCGCATGCCGGCGAGCTCGCGCCCGGTGCCATCCTTCGTGTTGCGGACCACCAGGACCGGTTGCGAGGGGGCGATGTTGTAGCGGGGCTGGAAGAGAATCGCGTCCTGCGAGCCCGTGAGCCCGGCGTGGGCCCGGAAGAGCTCGGCGACGACCCTGGCTGGGGTAATGAGCAGGAACCGCCCGCACATAGGGGCATCTTATGTGGGCTGCGAATGGGGTTCCCAGAGGGTTGCGGGGTGAGGTACACTGGGGTGAGGGGTCGGGAAGCCCGCTCGTATGTTGAACACGAAACGCGGACAGGCCGGTCGGGACTGCAGCCGTGCGTTCACGTTGATCGAGCTGCTGGTCGTGATCCTGATCATCGGGATCCTGCTGGGGCTGCTCCTGCCGGGGCTGCGCAAGGCGCGGGAGGCGGGGCGGGCGGTGGTGTGCCTGAGCAACCAGCGGCAGATCGGCGCGGCCCTGATGAGCTACGCGAACGCCTACAAGGAATGGATTCCGCGGGAATCGGGCACGAGCGAGCGGCTGCCCTACCCCGGGAGCCCGCCGCCTTCGTCGACGGGGCGGGTGCCGCTGGTGCCCGCGTGGTACCGAGCGTGGAACCCGGCAAGCCAGCACTCGGCGTACAACATTTCCTGGGCGTACAGCCTGCGGCCGTTCCTGGACTCGCGGGCGCACTGCAATGACGATACCGGCGGGCTGAACGACCGCTTCAAGGACTCGGTGTACTACCGCGACCCCGCGCGCCCTCGGGACGACCACAACATCCACTATGTGGTGAACGGGGTGCGGTTCGTGCGGGTGGGCAACACGATCACGCACAACGAGAACGAGACCAAGCCGCCGCAGCAGCTGGGGCGCCTGCCGCGGACCTCGCCGGTGCTGTACCTGACGTGTTACGCGGATGACCTTGGCAACGTGCGCTCGGGGTACGCGAACGTGAACGCGAACTCGGACCTTGAGCTGTCAATCTTCTACGACATCTGGCGGGTGAGCAACATCAACGGGCCCGAGAGCGGGGACCCCAGGTATTGGCCGCGGACGGCGCCCAAGCGGCACGGCAACGGTGCCAACGCGATGTACATGGACGGGCACGCGAGCGCGATTTCCGCCAACGATCTGCGGGACCTGAATACGTGGGATGACGGGGATTACCGCTAGCGAGTCGCTCGCGCAGAAGCGGTTGGGTCGCTCCGATCAGCTGCCGACGACGCCGACGCGTTCGAGCGTCCACCAGATCGCGACCGCCGCGATGATGACCGAGGCTGGGATGGTGATCGCGGGACGGTACCACGGCTTGCCCCGGAACCAGCCCACGAGGGCGAGCGCGCCGGCGATGACGGCGAGCTGGCCGAGCTCGACCCCGATGTTGAAGGTGATGAGGGCGGTGGCGAGCTGGCCCTCAGGCAGGCCGGCGTCCTTCAGCACGCCGGCGAAGCCCATGCCGTGCAGCAGGCCGAAGGCGAAGACCAGCAGCGGGCGCCACGCGTGCAGCTTGCTGGTGACGAGGTTCTCGACCGCGACGAACGCGATGGAGGCGGCGATGAGGGGCTCGACGATGTTCGGCACGTCGGGCAGCTTCCCCATGACGGTGAGGGCGAGCGTGAGGGTGTGGGCGAGGGTGAAGGCGGTCACCTGCCACAGGAGCGGCTTGAGCTTGGGGCTGAGCAGGAAGAGGCCGAGCACGAAGAGCACGTGATCGAGGCCCTTGGGGATGATGTGGGCGAAGCCGAGGGCGATGTACTGGCGCGCCACCGTTGCCAGCGAGGGGGACGCGGCGGCGGCGGGAGCGGAATCTTGTCGGGCCGTTGTGGGCGAACTCGTGGGCGGTGTGTCTGTCGTGGGCGAAGCATCACTCGCGGCCGCCGGTGGCGGAGACTGCACGTGCACATCGAGCGGGGGCGAGAGCTCGGCGGTGCCGATGGGGAGTGCGAAGGGCTCCAAGTTCGGGCGGTCGAAGGTGGTGATGACGTCGCCCATGGCGGGCGGGAACATCATCGAGACGGTGTGCACGCCGGAAGGGACCCGGGTGCGGGCGATGTAGTCGAGCCGAACGGGGAGGGCACGCACGGCCTGCGAGCGCTCCCACTCGCGGACGTCGGCGGCCGTGGGGCTGGTGAGCAGTTCGAACGGAACCGCCCGCCCATCAACCTCGAGGTAGAACTGCTCGACAAAGCGTTGACGGGTTTCGTCAAGCGTGGCGTCGAGGGCGCGGTCGGGGCCGTCGAGCAGGGCAAGCATCGGCTCGTCCTCGACCACCGCGGGGAGCGCGTCCAGGGCGAACGCGAGGGCGTCGTGGCGAATGGTGACCGTCACGATGCCGTCGGCCTCCACCTTGACCAGCGCGGAGGCGAAGATGCCCGGGTGGGCCCCCGCCGGCGCGAAGGCCACCAGCAGCATCGCCGCGGCGGCCAGGACTTGGAGCAGCCGCCCGCTCACTGGTCGTCGACCTTTACGCTCTCACGCAGGGCCTTGAGCGACTCCTCGTCCATCGCCGTTGGCCAGATGGTCAGGGCGCGGATCTCGCCCTCGAAGCGGCGCTTGCCGTCCCACGGATCAACAGGCGCGATGTTGACCACGCTGGCGTCGTCCGCGAGGGTGACCTCGCGCTCGCCGATCTTCTTGCCGTCCTTAAACAGGCGGAGCTTGTTGCCGTCGTACGACGCGGTCAGCATCTGCCACTTGCCGACCTCCAGCTGCGCGCGGCTCGCGACGTCGCTGTTGTGGGCCCAGAAGTGCACGCCCTGGAAACGGGAGAGGTAGCGGCCGCCGCCGCTGGTCTGCTGCTTGCAGGCGCCGAAGCCCGCAATGATGGTGCGCGGCTCGGGCTGCTTGGCGGGCTTGACGAACAGGTTGAGGGTCCACGGGTCCTTGCCGCGGGTGGGCAGGCCGTCGACCTTGATCTCCTTGCCCATCTGCTCGGGGGTGACGCGGTCGAGCGCGTAGAGGGCAGCGGGGACCGAGAGCTGGAGCTTCTGGGGCTGCATGCCGTTGGCGGCGGGGGAGCGGTCCTGACCGCCGGAGATGGTGGCGGTGTAGGTCTTGCCCGGCTCGAGCGGCTTCTCGAGCTCGGCAATGTAGGTGCGGCCGTCGGGCTGGCGGTTGATGGCGGTGATCATCACGCCGGGGGAGAAGAACATGCCGACGGGGCTGTCCACGGGCTCGGAGAGCTGGAAGCGGACCTGGGGGCTCATGTAGGAGGTGGTCAGCGACGTGACGCTCGGGGGCGTGGTGTCGTTGACGTTCACGTGCACGGCCGCGCTGGGCCCGGCGGCGCCGTTGCGCACGACCGCCGCCTTGACGGTCGTGGGCTTGTAGAGGGTGATGGGCGCGGTGAACTCGGGCGAGCTGGGCCCCGGTTCGCTGCCGTCGAGCGTGTAGCGGAGCTGGCCGGGGCCGTAGAAGAGGCGCGGCTGGATGTTTACGGTGGTCACGTCGCTCAGGTTGTTGCCTTCGACCTTTACCAGCGGGGCGTCCTGAGCGCGGTCGGCGAGCGTGTCGAAGAGCGGCGCGGCGGGCGCGGCCTCGGGGGGATTGGCGACGAAGGTGGCCGCGAACACGCGGACGCTGGCGTTGTCGGGGAGCTTGAGCGTGGTCGCGCCCTTGGGCACGTCGATCGGGTGCTTGAAGAGGTAGGAATAGCGGTAGTACTGGTCACCGTCGTGCCCGTGGTGGTGCGAGCAGTACCAGGCGACGGAGGTGTCCTTGATGAAGCCTGGCTCCAGGCCCACGAGCGGGTTCTGCCAGTTGAAGGAGGTCTCCTCGACGGTGCCGCCCCAGACCCGACGGTCCCAGAGCCCGACGTAGCCGCGCCAGCTGCGGAAGGTGACGGGGGTGGCCTGATCGCCGATGGTGACATCGGTCGTGACGTCGTCGCCCACGGCCGCGGCGAGCAGGTACACACGCCCGCCGTTGGCGTCTGGCAGCTGCAGCGTCTGGCCCTTGCAGGTGGTGGCCTGCTTCTGGCCATTACCGGCGCCGCCGAGCTTGAAGGCGATGCCGTCGCTGGTGAAGGTGCCGGCGGGGAACTGCTCGGCGGGGTAGGTGAACGCGCCGTCCATCGAGCCGTCCTTGAGGGCGGCGTTGGTGCTCACGACGTCGGCGTCGTGCTCGAGCGTGAGGGGCGTGCAGGCGAGCGGCTGGACTGTGGGGGGGACGTCCTTGGTCCTGCGGGGCGCGGGCTTGAAGGCGAACGCGCGGAGTTCGGCGCCGTTCATATCGACCACGAGCGCGCCCTTGTCGACCCTGGCGTCGGAGATGCGGCGTTCCTGGCCGTCGACCTCGTAGGCCTCGGCGATGCCGCCGTGGAAGGAGATGCGGGCGCCGTTGATGGGCCGGCCGGTGAGCTCGCGGAGGCGGACGATGGTGTTGTCGCCCTCCTCGGCCTTCTTGATGGCGGTGATCATGACCGCGGGCCCTTCGACCTTGGCGAGCGAGAGTTCGCGGCCGAGGCGGCCCTGGTGGGCGCGGACGCGGAAGGCCCGCATGGGCTGGTTGAGGGCCTCGGCCAGGGCGGGTGTGCGGGCGTTCTGCCAGCCGCCCTCGTGCCCTTGGACTGCGAAGCTCACCTCGTGGCGGCCGATGTCCTGGCAGGCCTGGTCCTGGTACTCGTTGTGCACGCCGGGCGTGTGGAGCAGGGTGAGGCGGAGCGTGTTGTCGCTGGGCTTGTCGCTGGCGTACTTGCAGTCGTTGCTGATGGCGACGCCGTACTCACCCTTGGCGTCGGTGAGGTCCATCCACTGCTGGCCGGCGTACTCGAACTGCTGCTTGTGCGAGTTGCCGCGCTCGACGAAGCCGGTCTGGCCGTCCCACGTGGCCGTCTTGTTGCTGACGGCGAGGGGGAAGGAGACGCGGAGGCTGCGCTCGCCGGCGTTCCAGTCGATGGTGTTGTCGAAGCGGACCTGGGCGGCGGCGTCGCCCTCGGTGAGGCTCACGACCTGGCGGAAGGTGGAGGCGCCCTGCGAGCGGGTGACCTCGATCGAGACCCGCACGGGGCCGTTCTCGACGATCTTGAACGCCGCGGGCCCGCCGACGACCTCCATCGGGGGCTTGACGCGGTCGTTCCAGTCCTGGTTCCAGGCGGGCCACTGGGCGGGCTTCTCGTAGCACTGCTGGAGCGTGATGGGGGCCTTCAGCAGCTCGCGCTTGGCCTGCTTGTCCATGATGGACGACACGTCGCCCGCGTCGTTGAAGGTGACCTTGTACCGGGAGTTCTCGAGCGTGCGCTCGGTGACCTTCAGCACGGCCTCGTGCTTCGCGGCCTGCCCAACCTTAGCGTGGAACACGCCGAAGCCGACGCTGGGGACGCGGGCCTGGAAGGCGATTCTCGTCTTTCCGTCGGCGGTACTCAGCACCTGCGTGGGGACGGGCTTACCGTCGGGGCCGGTGACAACGACGCCCTTGCCGCTGTCACCGGGGATCTCGGCTTCGACAACCTCATCACGGTCGATGGAAACGGGGTTGTACACGACCAGCGGCACACCCTCGCCGCTGGTATCCATCAGCGACGCGACGCCGCTCACGGCGCTGGTCAGCACATCGCCGAACTGCCCCGCGGCGATGACCTCGTCGTTCTGCGAGTAGTCGTACGCGTAGGGGTGGCTGGTGCCGGGCAGGATGTCGTGCATCTGCGAGCCCAGCACGAGGTACCACGCGTCTTCGAGCTTCTGATTGGGGTAGGCCTGGCCCAGGTGCCACGCGAGGACGCTGGCGCGCTCGGCCGCGTCGGCGAGCTTCTCGTTCTTGCGGTTCCACCGCTTCATGATGGTGGCAGAGGTGAGCGAGCCGGCGGAGTGCTCGATCAGCTCGAGCTCGCCGGTGTAGGTCGGCAGCTTGGCCCGCAGCTCGGGCGTAATGGCCTTGAACATGTCGTCGGCCTTGCTGGAGATGACCTTGACCTTGCCGTTGGTCCGCAGGCTCTCCTCGACCATCTTGACCGACTTCTCGGTGGGGGCGCCGCCGCGGTCTCCGACGCCGTAGTAGTGGTAATCGACGAGGACGCCGGAGCGCTCCCCGTTCTTGGCGATGCGGGTGCTCCAGCCGTTGCTGTTGGCGAGATTCTCGAGGACCTCGCCGACGTAGGCGCCGGGGTCGAGGGCGGAGACGATGCCGCGCCCGTCGGGGCCCTTCCACACGCCGACCTTGAAGGGGATGGGGACCACGGCGTTCCAGGTCAGCTTCTGGGTGGAGAAGCCCTTGAGGCCGCAGTGGGCAAGCACGCTAGGGAGCGATGCGGGGAACCCAAAGCAGTCCGGGAGCATGAACTCCTCGGAGGTGGTGCCGAACTCGCGCTTGGAGTACTGGTTGCCGTAGAGCACGTGGCGGATCTGCGACTCGCCGCTGGGGACGTTGGCGTCGTTCTCGTCGACGCTGGAGCCGCACACGAACCACTGGCCGCCGGCGATGTACTTCTTGAGCGTCTCGTAATCCTGCGGGTAGTACTCCTTCATCATCTGGTAGCGGCGGCTGCCGGAGAAGTTGAAGACGAAGTTCGGGTACTTCTCGAAGTGGGCGAAGTTGTTGCGGAGGGTCGCGGGGATGAACTCGCGGATGACCTGCGGGTAGCACCAGCGCCACTGGGTGTCGAGGTGGGCGTAGCCGACGACGTAGAGCGTGGGCTCTTTGGTGAGGTCGGGGGTTGCGGCGGGGACTTTGGTGAGGGCGGGCTGCTGCGCGGGGGTGGCCGGCTTGGAGTCGGTCTGTGCCCAGGCAGAGGAGACAGTCACGGCGAGGCCGGCGGCGAGCACCAGGAGACGGGTCATCAGCGAGTACCTCCAGTGTCCCGGCGCGTTCGAGCGGGCGCCGGGGGGAGGCGATGGTACCGCGCACCGGGTCGGATCGCCCCAAGGGTTTCGCCCACGAACAGAGCCCTTGCACCGTCTGCTACCATGGCTCGTGCAGGGCGGCTGCGCGGGTGCGTCGCGACTGTGGAAGGGCATTGTTGTTGGCGCAGGCGAAGGTCCAGCTCCCGTACTCGATCCACACCTCGCCGGTCGTGGTGCAGCTCCTGACGGGGCTGGCGATTGTCGCCGCGGCGCTGGGGCTGCGGGTCCTGATGGAACCCTGGCTCGAGGGAAGGCTGGAACTCATCACGCTCTGGGGCGCGCTGGTGCCGCTGGCGTGGCTGCTGCGGGGGGGCGTGTTCTGGGTCTGCTCGCTCCTGGGGTTCGTCGCGGCACAGCTGGTGGTGGTCGCCCCGCACGGGAGCATGGACCCTGGCGTACTCGCCATCACGCTGGCGTTTTCGCTGCTGATCATCACTGGGCTATGGGCCTCGGTGCGGCTGGCCAGGCGCTCGCTCCAGCAGTACGCGGATGTCAAGACCCAGGAGCAGCTGACCGAATCGCGCCTGGCCGCGATCGTGCAGAACTCCGACGACGCGATCATCTCCAAAGACCTGTCAGGGCGGATCCTCTCGTTCAACCCCGCGGCCGAGCGGCTGTACGGGTACCAGGCTCACGAGATCATTGGTAAGCCCATCCAGACGCTGATCCCTCCGGAGCGGCTGCAGGAAGAGGAGGAGATCCTCGCCCGGATCATGCAGGGGGAGCGCATCGACCACATGGAGACATTCCGCCGCACGCGCTCAGGGCGGGATGTCGAGGTGTCCCTGACGATTTCGCCGGTGCGGGATGAGACCGGGCGCGTGATCGGCGTTTCCAAGATCGCCCGCGACATCACCGCCCGCAAGGCGATGGAGCGCGAGCGCGACGCGGCCCTGCAGCGTTTCGCCAGGGTGACGCAGACGCTGCCGGACATGGTGTTCCTCATCGACGTCGACACCTTCTTGCCGGTGCTCATCAACCCGGCTGTGACGCAAACGATGGGGTACACCCTCGAAGAACTGCGGGGGCACGGCGGCGCGGCGACCGGCAACCCGATCATCCATCCCGAGGACCAGGAGGCGGTGATCACAAATCTGCGGCGTGCGGCGGAGCTGTCCGATGGTGAGCTGCTGGACTTTGAGCACCGGGCGCTCAACTCGACGGGAGCGTGGGCGATCCTGCGGGCGCGACTGACGCCCTTCGAGCGAGACGCCCAGGGCCGGTGCACGGTGATCCTAGCGGTGGATCGCGACATCACGCGCGAGCGGATCGATCAGCTGCAGCTGGCGGAGTACCGCGAGGGGCTGGAGCGGCTGGTGGAGCAGCGGACGCTTGAGCTCGAGAAGACGCACGCGCAGCTGCGGGCGGCCGAGCGCATGACGGCCTTGGGCACGCTCTCGCAGGGGCTGGGGCACGACATCGGGAATCTGGTGCTGCCGCTGCGGCTGCGTGTGCAGACCATCCGCGCCGAGGTGCGCTCAGACACGGCCCGGGCCGACATCGAGGCGATCGACGCGGGGCTGTCGTACGTGCAGGGGCTGTCCCGCAGCCTGCGCATGCTGGCGATGGACCCGGCCGACCCGCGCCAGTCGGGGGCGGGCTTCACGGACCTGGAGGAGTGGTGGCCGACGGCGGAGCCGGTGCTCAAGGCCGTGCTGCCGCGGTCGGGGAGCCTCAAGTGGGACGTGCACCGCGCGGCCAACGGGCGGCTGGTCGCCGCTATCGCCCCGCACCAGCTGCTGCAGGCGGTGTTCAACCTGGTTCAGAACGCGGCCGAGGCGCTGGAAGGGACCGACTCCGACCCGGCGATCGAGGTCTCTGCGGGACCGGGCGTCGGTCCGGGAGGCGAGGCTCAGGTGCGGGTGAACGTGACCGACCACGGCCCAGGGATGACTGACGAAGTGCGTCAGCGGTGCATGGAGCCGTTCTTCTCAACGAAACACCGACGGCTCTCGGGCGGGCTCGGGCTTTCGCTGGTTGCTGGCATCACGTCCAGCGTGGGCGGGGAAGTTGAACTCAAGACGGCGCCGGGCCAGGGCGCGTCGTTCACGCTGGTGCTGCGGGCCGCTGAGCTGCCCACGGTGGAGCTCAAGTCGCAGCCCGCGGGCGAGCGGCCAACGGCGGCGATCAGTGTTTCTGACCCCCGCACGCTGGCGTACATGCAGTGGGCGATGAAGCTAGTGGGCATCGAGGCGAAGCAGTCGCGTGAGAACGAGGTGCCGATGGCCAGCGTGTGGGTGGTGGATCAGAGCCGCGCCCACCAGGCGTGCGACTTCGCGAAAGAGCCCGGGCGGTGGGCGGTGGTGCTGGGGCAAGCTCCGGCGCCGGCCAGCAATGGAGAATCCGGGGGCCAAGTGCCGAAGAACGAGCGTGTTCTCTTTGCCGGGGTGCGCCCCGGCGTGTCGGAGCTGCGAATATTACTGAAGCGGGCGTTTGCGCCGGGGGTGGGCGCGGCCGATAGCCGGGAGGGTCACCCATGACCTCGAATGCTGGTGTGCTGGATGTCGGCGTGATCGCCGTGGACGACAACCCGCTGATGGTGGATTCGCTGGAACGGATGGTGAAGAGCACGCCCGGCCTGCGCTGGGAGTGCGGCCTCACCGGCGGCGAGGGCGTTATCGACGCGGTGCAGGAGCGTGAGCCTGCGCTGGTGCTCATGGACATGCAGATGCCGGGCGTGGACACCTGCAAGCTCGTGACGGACATCGCGACCAGGTTCCCCAACACCAGAGTGCTGATGCTGAGCGGGCACCTCAAGCGCGAGTACGTGCTGGGCTCGATCGACGCCGGCGCCCTCGGGTACGTGGGCAAGCACCGCGACCCGGACTACATCACCGAGGCGATCCGCAAGGTGGCCGCGGGCGAGTTCTTCGTGTGCCCCGACGCGGCCGCGGCGGCTGGGCTGGCCTGATACCCTTGAGCTGCCGGCCCACAGGGGGGCCGCAACCGGAGGTGCCGCATGGGTCGTCTGCTGATTGTGATCCTGTTCATCGGCGTGGTGATCGGCGGGTCGGTGGTGCTGCAGAAGAGCCGCGAGAGGCAGACCGCGCTTGCGACCCCCGCGCCGGCCGGCGCGGCGGAGTCCGGCGGTCACGCCGCCTTCTTCTCGCCTATGAGCTACGCGGAGGCCAAGAGCGCGGCCGGCTCGCGCCTGCTGCTGGTGGACGCAACCGCGACGTGGTGCCCGCCCTGCAAGGCGATGGAGCGGGATACCTGGCCGCAGCCCGAGCTGGCCGCCTGGATGAAGGACCGCGGCCTGGCGGTGCAGGTGGATGTGGACAAGGACCCCGCCGCCGCCAAGGAGCTGCAGATCCGCGGTATGCCCACGGTGATTCTGATGAAGGACGGACGGGAGCTGGCCCGCAACATGGGCTACATGGACGCGGGGGCGCTGCTGCAGTGGCTGAACCAGCACGCTGGGTGAGCGGCCTGTTCGGCGAACCGCGTACTGAGCGCACGAACGAAGCCACCAAAGCGGTGGCTTTCTTTCTGCGCCTGATCGCACTTCGTGAAGGGTTGCCCCAGCGACCAAGCCCCAGGGGTTAGGTGCGGATCTGCTTCACCTCCTCGTACGCGTCCATGACCTTGTTGCGCAGGGCCTGGAGCATGCGGAAGGCGTTGTCGGCCTTCTGGGTGGCGAGGATGACGCCCTCGATGTCGGTCCGCTGGCCGGTGGCCAGGTCCTCCACCGCGCGGGTGGCGTCCTGCTGGGCCCTGTTGACCTCGTTGAGGTTCTGCAGCAGCACGTCCTTGAAGGAGGCGCCGGGCGTTGCCGCGCCCGCAGCGCCCGCGGCGTCCGCCGCTCCGGGTGCCCCCGCTCCGCCGGGGCCCTTGATGAACGGGCGCGGGTAGGCCGACGGGTTGATCCCGCCGTTGCCGCCGATGAGCCCGAGTGGGTCTGCCATGGTCGATCCTTCGAGAAGCTCGGAACCCCTCACCGCGTTCGGGGCTCGTCACGAACGGTTCCAGTTTACCCAAGCAAGCGGAGTGCCTGCCCGATCATGGCCTTGGTCGCCTCGGCAGCGACGGCGTTGGCCTCATAGGCCCGCGTCGCCTCGAGCTGGTTGACCTGCTCCATGACCGGGTTGACGTTGCTTTCCTGCACGTAGCCCTTCTGCGGTCCGTCCTTGATCGCCCGCGGGTCATTGGGCGCCCAGCGCATGCGGAAGGGGGTCTGGTCGATCTGGATCTCGGAGACGTGCACGCCCAGGCGGCGGCCCTGGGGGTCGCGGGCGGTGGGGTCGCCGGGGGCCATGATGACGTGGCGGGCGCGGTAGGGGGTGCCGTCGGCGTGCACGGCCGTGCGGTTGGCGATGTTGGCCGAGATGGCGGTCAGGCGGGCGCGCTGGGCGATCATGCCGCTGACCGAGATATCCAGTGCGCCGTACATGCGCGTCTCCTGCTAGTTCTGCGCGGTCGTTTCTGCGCGTGCGGTCAGACTCGCTGGCTGATGGCGGTGCGGAGGAGGTCGTGCTCGCGCCGGATGAGGTCGACGGTGGCCTTGTACATCAGGCCGTTCTCGGCGATGCCCTGCATCAGGCGCTCGACATCGCGGTTGTTGCGGTCGTGGTAGAGGATGTTGCCGGTGGGGGTGCGCGGCGTGAGGGTGAGGCGGCCGTCACGCCCGACCTGCACCTCGCGGGTGCCCTGGAACTCAAGCGGGGCCTGGTCGGTGCTGCCGTCGGTGGCCTCGCGGCGCTCCTTGACGGCGCGGGCGAGGGCGTGCTGGAAGCTGGTGACCGAGACGTCCAGGGGGCGGAAGTCGGGGGTATCGATGTTGGCCGCGTGGTGGGCGAGGAGCTTCTGGCGCTGGCCGGAGAACTGGAGAACCTTCTCCAGGACGGGGAGGGCGCCGGCGTTGTGGAGGCCATCGATCACGGTGGGGTTCCTGCAAGACCTGTGCCGAACGAAGATGGGTTTGAACCACAGAGCACACAGTGGGCACAGAGGGAGGCACGTGGATCAGAACCAAGCCAAGTCAGGGAGGTTGGTCGCTGAGCGGCAGGTGAGTGCTTCAAATCCGATTCAGCCGCCTTCCTCTGTGTGCTCTGTGGGCTCTGTGGTTCAATCCCCCTTCGGCTAGAGGGTGTCAGCGACGAGCTTGTCTTCCTTCCACTTCTTGAGCTTGAGGCCAAGGGTGCGGACGCCGATGCCCAGGGCGGTGGCGGTCTTCTGGCGGTGGCCGTTGAAGCGGGTGAGGGTGGCCACGATCGCCTCGCGCTCGATTTCCTCAAGGGGGCGGGTGTCACCGTTGCCGGCGTGCCCGTTCAGGCCGCTCGTGCCGCTTTCGCCATTGAGGTGCCCGTGGGGCTTGGCCTCGATCTGCTGGATGGGCATCGCCCGCACGAAGGTCGCGGCCGCGGCGGGGGTGACCCATGGAGCGATCAGCTCGGGCGTGATCATCCCGTCGCGGAGCGCGCCGGGCATGCCGCCGCTGAGGACCACGGCCCGCTCGCAGATGTTCTGCAGCTCGCGGACATTGCCGGGCCAGCTGTAGGCCATGAGCATCGACTCGGCAGCGGGGGCGAAGCGGAGGGCGGCGCGGCCCTCGCGGGCGCAGACCTGGGCGGCGAAGTGATTGGCCAGCGCGGGCACGTCCTCCAGCCGCTCGCGGAGCGGGGGCACGTGCACAGGCAGCACGTTGAGGCGGAAGTAGAGGTCCTGGCGGAAGTCGCCCTTGGCGACGGTCGCGGGCAGGTCACGGTTGCTGGTGGCGATGACGCGGACCTCCACGCCGATCGTGAGCGATGAGCCCACGCGCTCGAAGGCCCGCTCCTGGAGCACGCGGAGCAGCTTGGCCTGTATCTGCGGGTTGACCTCGGAGATCTCGTCCAGCAGCAGGGTGCCGCCGTCGGCGAGCTCGAAGCGGCCCTTGCGGAGTTTTTCAGCGCCGGTGAAGGCGCCGCGCTCGTGACCGAAGAGCTCGCTCTCAAGGAGCGAGGAGGAGAGGGCGGCGCAGTTGACGGCAAGGTAGGCCCCCTGAGAGCGCGGGCTGCACTCGTGGATGGCGCGGGCGACGACCTCCTTGCCCACGCCCGACTCGCCGGTGATGAGCACCGTGCCATGCGAGTTGGCAATGAACTGGATGGCCTCGCGGAGCTTCTTCATTGCCTCGGAGTTGCCGATGAGGCGGTCCAGGCCGGCGCGGCTCTTGGTCGACTGCCCATTCGTGCTCGCGCCGGCGGGCGAGGTCGAACCCTCGGAAACCCCGGCCGCGGCCCGCAGCACGGCGTTCTCACGCATCAGGCGGCGGTGCTCGATGGCCCGCTTGAGCGAGATGATCAGCTCGTCGCCCTCGAAGGGCTTGGTGAGGTAGTCGAAGGCGCCGAGCTTCATGGCCTTCACGGCGGTCTCGATCGTGCCGAAGGCGGTCATCAGTACGACGGGCAGCTCGTCGTCGATCTGCCGGACCTTCTCCAGCAGCTCGATGCCGGTCATGTGCGGCATCTTCATGTCGGTGACGACGGCGTCGGGGCGCTTTTTGGCGATTGTCTCGAGGGCCGCGGCGCCGTCGGGGGCGCTCACCACGGTGAAGCCGGCCCGCTCGAGCGTGACGCACACGCTGTCGCGCATCATTTCCTTGTCGTCGACAACCAGCACGGTTTTCATCGGACAGTCTCCAGAACGTGGATCGGGTCTGTGGTGGGGGCGGGGGTCGCGGCGGGGGCGACCCGCAGGGGGAGTTCGATGCGGACGGTGGCCCCCGGGCCGTCGTCGTTGTTGGCCACGCTCACGCGACCGGCGTGGGCGTCGATGATGCGGTGCACGATGGCGAGGCCCAGGCCCGTGCCGGTGTTGCGGGTGGTGAAGAACGGGTTGAACATGCGATCCACGACCTCGGGGCGGATACCCGGGCCGGTGTCGCGGATGCTGAGCACGATCGACTCGGTGTCACAGGCGGAAGCTGCGAGGGTGAGCGCGTGCGTGCGGTCGGGCACGTCGGCCATGGCCTCGAAGGCGTTGCGCACGACGTTGACAAGGGCCTGCTGCAGCAGGCTGTGGTCGGCCTCGAACCCGGGCAGGTTGGCGCCGCGGTCTTTGCGCACGACCGTCACGTGTTTCCAGCCCGGCACGCCGTCGTGGCAGCAGGATTCGAGCACACGGTCGTACAGGTCGGGCACGTCGATCGGCTGCGGGCGGAGGCGGAACTCGCGGGAGAATGTGAGCACGTCGTTGACGATGCCGTCCATCACACGGGCGGCGCCGGCGATCTTGAGCGCGATGCCCTGCTCGCCGGGCCGGTCGGTCAGGTCCTGCTCCAGCATGCGGGCGTAGAGCCGCACCGAGCCCAGGGGGTTGCGGATCTCGTGGGCGATGCCCGCGGCCATCTCGCCCAGGGCCGCGAGGCGGCGGGAGCGCTCCAAGGCAGCGTTCGCTTCGCCCAGCTCGCGGGTGAGGCGTGCAACCTCGGCGCGCAGCTGCTCGTGCGAGGCCTGGAGCTTGGCGGTGACGTCGTTGAACGCGCCCATCAGCTCGGCGAGGTCAGCCGGGCCCAGCGTGTGCGCGGCGGCAGAGGTTGTGGCGGCGACGCTGCTCATCAGCCCTTTCGGTCCTGGAAGCGGGGGAGCACGGTCTGCTGCGGCGTGTACGCGTTCGCGGCCTTCTTGGAGGTGGCCAGGCCGGCGAGCTCGCTGGTGACGCCCTCCAGCCGCTGCTTGAGGCGGGCGTGGTCGCGCTCGTCACGCTTCTGCACCTGCTCGGCGAGCGAGCTCACGGCCTCCAGCTCGCGCTCGACCTGCCGCAGGTGCGCCTCGGGCACGTGGTCGCGCGTGCGGTCCCACTGCGGGCGGAGCTGCTCCACCAGACGGGCCGTCTGCGTGATGCGGTCGATCACCTGCTGGCGCTCTTCGAGCACCATCAGCAGCGGCTCGAGCACGGGCTCGTCGATGAGCAGCGACTGCCGCTGGCTGAGAGCGTCGAGCTCGCCCAGGAGCGCCCGCTGCTGCGTGAGCACCGCGAGGTACTCGCGCACGCACGACTCGCAGTTCTCCGGCGTGTGGCCGGTGGTGTGCGCGGCGGTCGCGGCGGGCGCGTGCGTCCGCGGGTGCGCACCGCTGGCGTGCGGCTGGGCCGGTGGGTGTGATTGTGAGGCGCCTGCGTGAGGCTTGAAGCTGGTCATCCGTGACCTTCCTCGCCGGGTCCCCCGGCGTCTTTGTTCAAGTGATCGAACGTCTACTCGTCCTTCACCCCCGCGGTGGCGCCCTCGCCGGCACGCCGGAGCTCGTCCTTAGCATCGAGCCACTGCTTCCAGTCGGCACGCGTCATCGGGAGGTTTGGGTCCTCCCACGCGCTCGCGGGGATCGAGTCGTAGAAACGCTGCGCCCGCTGGTTCGCGAGGGCGGCCTTGGCCACATCGCCCTGCGCGAGGTAGCAGCTGACCACCTGCACCAGGGCCACGAGCGACGCCGGGTCCTTGGGGTAGCGCTCGCGTGCGGCGTCATAGTGGGCGATCGCGCCGGTGTAGTCCTTGAGGTCAAAGGCGCAGGCGCCGAGGTAGTAGTAGCTGTTGCGCAGGTAGAGGTCTTCGAGGGCGGTGCGGTGGGAGCGGGCCTCGAGGGCGGTGCGGACCTGCTCGAACGCTGCGGAGGCGGCGCGGAGCCGGCTCTCGCGCGCTTCTTCTTTACCACGGCGTTCACCGTCGGGCATTGCACCGCTCGCGAGCTGCGCGGCCAGCCCGGCGGCGGAAAGCCGGTAGGAATCAGCGAGTTTGTAGCGCACGCTCTCAACCGCGCCGGGGGGCGTAGCCGTGCCATCCTGAGCGGTGCGGGTCAGGAACTCCTCGAAGCGCTCAATGGCGCGTTCGTGGCGGCCGCTGACGTAGTAGCGCTGGCCGAGCTCGCGGAGGGCGTCGCGGAACGCGGGCGCGCGGGTGCCGCCCAGGGCGCCGTTGACCACCGAGACCAGCAGGTTCTCGGCGTCGGCGTCGTTCGCATGGTCCGCATCGGTCAGCAGCGTCTGCGCGAGGGGGACATAGCTGGCATCGGCGAACGGGCCGGCCTGCTCGCCCTTATCGCGCCCCGCGATGAGGGTGCGGTAGATCTTCGCGGCGAGTTCGAGATCGCCGCGGGCCTGATAGCACTGGGCGAGGCGGAAGCTGGCCTCCGGCTGACGGACGTCGGTGGGGAAGTCGGCGGCGAACTGCTGGAAAGCGCTGATGGCGGCGTCGGTGTCTCCGGCGCGGTCGAAGACGTCGGCCGCGGCCCAGAGGGACTCGCCGTAGAGGCCGACGTTCGCGGCGACGACACGTGCGGCGTGGTTGCGGTAGTACTCGCCCGCGCGGACCAGGTGCTCGCGGGCTTCACGCTGGGTGGCCGGGTCGGCGTCGGCCAGGCTGAGCACGCCGCCCTTGGCGGTAGCGCTGGCGAGAATTTCTTCTGCGAGCTCCTGGTGCACCTGGGCGAGCACCAGCAGCAGCTCGGGCGGCGCTTTATCGACTCCGAACAGCTGCTCCCCGAGATCAGCGAACTGGAGGGCACGCCGGTAGTCGGGCTTGCGGGCCTCCACCTGCTCGCGGCAGCGGGCCAGCAGGCTCTCGCCGATGCGATCTGGGGTGACGGCGGCGCCGTCGGGGGATGACGGGGAGGTGCGGACCAGCTCCACGACGCGCGTGTAGTAGTCCAGGGAGCGGGTGAGGGCGCCCGCGGCGTCGCCGCCCTCGCCGCGGTCCTGGCCGTTGTCCTGAGCGAACAGCGTTTCGGCCTCGACCTCCCCCATGCCGAGCAGCGCACCGACAAGCTCGGGCGAGTGCGCGAACTTGTTGATGATCGCCTGGTAACGGTCGCGGGCCGAGCCGAGGCCCGGCTTGCGATGGTAGATCTGGCCTTGGAGCAGCGTGAGCGATGGGATGAGCGGGCTGCCGGATTCGAGCAGGGCCGCGGCCTTGTCCAACTCCTGGGCCGACTCCTCGAGCTCGTTCTGCTTCTCGAACGCGCGGGCGAGCGTGTAGTGGATCTCCCCAAGCATCGCGGGGCTGGCGCCGTCGAGGCGCGGGAGCGACTTGACGATCTTGCCCACGGCCTCTGAGGCGTAGCCCTGCGCCAGCAGCACGCGTCCCTGGCGGGCGAGCGCCCAGGCGCGGTCCTCGAGCGAGAGTTGCGCGTCGCCGGTCAGGAAGGTGATCAGGTCAAGGGCGAGAGTGGGGTTCGGGGGCCTGGCGGTGGTGGCCGCGTCGATGCAACGCTTGATGAGCGCGGTGCGGGCCTCGCGTGACGAGTCGGGCAGGTTCTGCACCCGGCGGACAGCCCGCTCCACCTCGCCTAGCGCCAGCAGCGAGGTGCAGAGGTACTGCTGATCATGCTCCGTGAGCGCCGCGTTGAGGTGCTCGGCCTCCATGTACTCGGAGACGATGGCGCGGTGGTTCTCGGCGCGGTCGAGGTTGAGTTCTTTCTGGCCGAGGTAGAGCGCCCGGGCGCGGAGGAGGTGGAACTCGCGGCGCTGGTCGGGCGTGAGCGTGCCCTTGCTGATGCCGGGCAGGACGTCGTCGTTGAGTATGCGGAGGGCGTCCTCGTAGGCCCGGGCCTCGATCTGCTGCTTGGCACCCTGCATGCCGGCGTTCAGATCGGGCTTGGGGCGGGTGACGAACGCGGCCGCGAGACCCCCGGCCAGCAGCAGGACCGAGGCCCCCAGGACGGGGACCTGCCACACGTCACGCCATGTCTGGCGTGGGTGCGGGTTCTGCTCGGGTTGGGGGGACGGCTGGGGCACGCTGATCCTTATAAGAGATCCCGCGAGGTGGGGGGATCAGCGGGTGTTATCGGATAGACCCCCGGGTGCAGTTCAGACATGCGCAAAAACATCCTGGGGATGGCGTGTGGGCAACCCGTCTTCTGCTGTCTGCGGAGATCAGGAGCCTCGGATCGCCGATCTTGGACAAACCCTGGGCCGTGGTGGCCCAGTCGGTTAGACTGGCCTTGACCTGCATGAGTGCACGACATGTCACCCCGGCCTTAGTGGCGGCGTTAGCCGCGACGACCTTTGGCGTAAACGCCATGGGCGTTGTGATTTACGTCAACCACGCGGCCACGGGCGGGAACAACGGCACCTCGTGGGCCAACGCCTACACCGATCTGCAGGCGGCGCTTAACGGGGCGGCGCCTTCGGATGAGATCTGGGTGGCGGCGGGTACGTACCGGCCGGGGACTGCTCGGACGGCAAGCTTTGCGCTCAAGACGGGGGTGAACCTGTATGGCGGGTTCGCCGGGACCGAAACTGCGCGCGAGCAGCGCGACTGGGCAAGCAACGTGACGGTGCTGTCGGGCGACCTGCTGGGCAACGACGCGCCGAACTGGGCCAACCGCGCGGACAACGCGTACCACGTGGTAGTCGCGGTCGGGCTGGGGACGTGCAGGCTGGATGGGTTCACGATCAGCGGCGGGCACGCGAACGGCGCGGCGTTGGGCGCGACGCCCGAGAGCCAGGACCAGGGCAGCGGTGTCAACGTTTACGACTCCTACCCGCACTTTGAGAACATCATCTTCGAGGACAACTACGCCAGCAACCACGGCGCGGTGAACGACCACGGCAGTTCGACGCTGGTCGCGTGCACGTTCCGGCGGAACTACGGCGGGCTGCTGGGGGCCGGGCTGTACATGCACTTCCAGTCGCAGACGGTGGCGACGCGGTGCGTGTTCACGCGGAACGAGACGCCGCAGGAGGGGGCGGGGGCGTACTCGCGGAGCTATGTGGGTGCGCGGGTGGAGGATTCGCTGTTCACGTACAACCTCGCGAACTTCGGGGCGGGGATGTACACCGCCGAGGGCAGCAGCCCCACGATCCTGCGGTCCACCTTCAGCTACAACATCGCGCACACGGGCGGGGCGGGTGTCGCGGCCAAGTTCGCGAACCCAACGGTGCGCGAGTGCACGTTCACCAACAACCTCGCGGGGCCGCTGGATGACCTCGAGGGCTCGGGCGGCGGCGGCGGGAGCGGCGGTGGGGGGTTCTGGGCCACCGGCGGCGACCCGCTGGTGGTGGACTGCGTGTTCGCAGCCAACCAGGCGACCTTTGGCGGGGGCGTGTACTTCAACGAGGACAGTACGGGGCGGGTGGTGCGCTGCGTCATCCGCGACAATGTTGCGAATGAGGCGGGCGGGCTGTACATCCTAATGAGCCGCGCGTCGGCCCATGGCTGCACCATCGAGCGGAACATCGCCTCGGGCGGGCAGTTCCCGGTGGGGGGTGGGATCAGCGCGTACTTCTCGAACTCTGTGATCGCTGACTGCATCGTGGATTCGAACATCGCCGGCGTGGGCGGCGGCGGGATCTATGTCGAGGGCGAATCGCCGCTGATCGTGAACTCGATCATCACGCGGAACAAGGCGACGTGGGTGGATCAGGGGTGGGGCGGCGGCGTGCTCAACGGGTTCCACACGTCGGCCACGATGGTGGGGTGCGTGATTGTGGGGAACGAAGCCGAGCGTGGGGGCGGGGTCGCCAACGCAGTCCTCTCGACGCCGACCATCGTGAATTCGACGATCGTGGCCAACCGGTCGACGGCGGCTGATGCCCGCGGCGGCGGCGTGCACACGATGGCGGCGGTGCCTTCGACGATCGCCAACTCGGTGATCTGGGACAACGCGCCGTCGGATGTGAGCGGGTCGTCGAACATCTCGTACTCGGATGTGGGGACGGGCGTGACCGGGCCGGGGGACATGCAGGTGGACCCGCGGTTCGTGCGGATGCCCTCGGCGGGCCCCGACGGCGTCTGGCGGACAGCCGATGATGAGCTGGGCGACCTGCGGCTGGCACCGGCGTCGCCCCTTATTGATGCCGGCAACGCGGCGGTGCTTCCGGCGAATGTCACCCTGGATGCGGGCGGGGTGGCGCGGCGTATCGATGACACCAGCATGATGGACGCGGTGCCCGGGCAGGAGCCTGCGGTGGACATCGGCGCGTGCGAGTTCCAGGGCGTGTCATGCAGCGCCGACTTCAACGGCGACGGCGATACGGGCACTGATCAGGACATCGAGGCGTTCTTCGCGTGCATCGGCGGCACGTGCTGCGAGACCTGCGGCTCCGCCGACTTCAACCGCGACGGGGACACGGCCACCGACCAGGACATCGAGAGCTTCTTCCGAGTGCTGGGCGGGGGCTCGTGCTAAGAATGGGCATGCAGGCCCGCGGGCCGGTCAAAGGCACACTGACATTCGAGTCCGCCGAGGCGCAGGTGCTGGCGAACCTGCGGGCGCAGGCGCTGGGTGCCGCGACGGTGGGGGCCCTGGGGCTGCCCGAGGCGTTCCTGCGGCGCGTTGCAGGGCGGATCATCCAGCTCTCGTTCCAGGAGAAGTTCCGGCTGGTGGTGAGCGACCGGCCGGGCGCGACCGAGCATGAGGTGTGGAAGCCGGGCGCCGAGCGGGCTGACCTGCCGGTGCAGCATGTCGAGTGCCCCGATGGGGAGTTCCCGGAGGGGCCGATCAAGTCGGCACCGGCACGGGGGTTTGTGCCGCGGGTGCTGGAGGGAGACGTACCGCTCGAGCGCTCACCGAAGTCTGAGTCGGAAGCGTCACGGCTTGTGGCGGCCGGGCTGGCGCGCGACGGGTTGCTGGTGACGGCGGCGAGAGCGCTCGCCGCAATGCCGGAGATTGCGCGGGCGTCGGCTGGGGCTGCAGGGGCGGCGCTTGCACGTGCCGGGTTCCCTACGGACCTGCTCCGGCACTTCACGATCAGCGGTTCGCCGGAGGGCGACAGCACCGAGATCCCTGGGTGGTTGGTCTCAAAGGTCATCACTGAGCCCCCGGGCCGCTGGGCGCGCGTGCTGAAGGACGTGGCGTTCCACTACCGTCCGACGGTGCACGGTTTTAAGAGCAGCGACGATGGCGGGAGTGGATCGGCCGGCATCGCGCGTATCCAGCTCTCCCGAGGCGGATACTGGATCGGGCCCGGTGACGGCGGGTCAATCGATGTACTGCAGCAGGTGCTCGCAGCGCTGCCATCGACCCGTGTCATCGCGAGCATCGAGGACCGGCATGTTCCCGAACTGCGGGGCGCGGTGGCTGGATGGACGCCCGAACAGCGCGACCGGCTCACGCTTCTGTCGCACCCCTTCGCGATCTCGCAGTGGGCCCAGGACAACGCCAAAGGGGGGCATGACGCCTCCGGGCCGGCGGTGCTGATTCCGCGGTACGCGACGCGTGGCGAGGAGATATCGCTATACGTGCCGGGTGACACGTACGCCGCGCGCGGGTGGGCTCATGCCGGGCTGCGGGTCGGGCACTCGCCGCTGCTATTCCAGGGGGGCAATCTGCTCACTGTGCGCGAGGCCCCCGGCCGGCGCGTGCTGCTCATCGGTGAGGCCGAGGTGTGCCGGAACCAGACGCTTGGTCTGACGCGCGGGCAGGCTATCGCGGCGCTCTGCGCCGAGATGGGGTGCGAGAAGGGTGTCGTCCTCCCCGCGGCCAGCATCCACATCGACTACGAGGTGAGCTGCCGCGTGCACGATGGGCGGGTCACCGCGTTCGTGCTGGACACTGGCGCGGGTGCGCGTCTGGTGGTTGAGGCGGGCCTCCGGGTGCTTGTGGGGATCGGCCTGGTTGACAGCGCCGCGGCCGCAACCGCTATGAGCCACATCGCGGTCGGGCGGTTCGCAGAGGGGTGCGGGATGGTGTGGTCGGTGCTCGCCCCCGCGGCCGTCGCACCCGGGAAGTTCCCGCTGCCATTCGCGGCGCGGTTCAAGGACGGAATCAGCGATTCGGGCGTGGGGAACCTGCACCGGCTGATGGCGGCGCTCGACCTGCTGTACAGCATGGACGCAAAGGGCCTGGAGGGCGTGCAGGACGCGAACCTGCGGGTGTATTACCAATCGCTCTCGCGAAGGAACGAGGATCGCACATTGCTGCGGGCCTCTCTTCGGAACCTCGGTTGGCAGGTGGTCCCGGTCCCCGGGATCGGGCAGGGTGACCGCAGCATCAACCCGGTGAACGGGCTGCACACCCCTAACGCGTACCTCATGCCGGCCTACGGGGGGCTGTTCCGGTCAGTGGACGAGGCGGCGCAACAGGTGGTCACACGGGCGCTGGGGCCCGCGGTACCGGTCGTCCCGATCCGAACCGGGGAGAGCCAGCGGAGGGACGGGGCGCTGCGCTGCTCCGTGGCGCTGTGGTGAGACCTCGTTCCGGGGTAGCGAGTGTGCCGTCGGTTTTCCTGTAAGATCGGCCGGCCGGCCTTCCAACGGGCCGCGCGCGAGGAACTCGACTGAATGGAACGGCTGAAACAGCTCCGTCAGCACCTGCTCACGGGTGTGTCGTACGCGATTCCGTTTGTGGCATGCGGCGGCATCCTGATCGCCGCGGCCCTGGCGTTCGCACCGAAGGGGGCCAACAACGCGCCCGACCCGTCGAGCGTGCCCGCCCTCATGTTCATGCTGAAGGTGGGGGTGGTCAGCTTCAAGCTGATGCTCGCGATACTTGGCGCGTACATCGCGTACTCAATCGCCGGCAAGCCAGGGCTGGTGGCGGGAGCGATCGGCGGGTTCGTGTGCAACGACCTGAACCTGCTGATATTCTTCCCGCAGGAGGGCGTGAAGGATGCACCCGCGGGGTTCCTGGGCGCGATCCTCGCAGGCCTGCTGGCCGGGTACCTGGTGCAGGGCATCAAGAAGGTGCCCACGCACAAGTTCATCAAGCCGATCATGCCGATCCTGGTGATCCCGATTGTGTCGTCGGTGATCGTGTGCGGGCTCATGATGAGCGTGCTCGGCCCGCCGCTCGTAGAACTCATGGGCTTCCTGTCCACCGAACTGCGTGAGATGCAGGGCGGGAACGCCGTGCTGCTCGCGATGCTGCTGGGCGCGATGATTGCCTTTGACATGGGCGGCCCCGTGAACAAGGCGGCGTTCTTCTTCGCGTCAGGGCTGATCGCGGAGGGGAATATCTACGTAATGGGGCCGGTTGCCGCGGCCATCTGCACGCCGCCCCTGGGAATGGGGCTGGCGACCATCATCGGGCGACGACTGTGGACGGAAGAGCAGCGCGAGTCCGGCTATGCCGCGGTCGGCATGGGCATGATCGGAATCACCGAGGGCGCGATCCCCTTCGCGGCGTCGGACCCGCTGCGGGTGATTCCCTGCATCATGTTGGGATCGATGGTGGCGAGCACGACGGCGATGCTGGCCCACGTCGGTGACAATGCGCCGCACGGCGGGCCGATCGTGCTGCCGGTCGTCGACAACAAGCTGATGTACATCGTGGCGATCGTCGCCGGCACGCTCGTGACCGCAGTCGCGATCAACGTAGTCAAGATGATGTCGCGGAAGCAGGAGCCGGCTGCATCCTGAGCCCCTCGCCTGAAGGTGGAGCATCGGGGTACCGTTGGTGGAGGAGGATTCGTATGAAGATTGTGGCCGTGACAGCCTGCCCCACCGGGATCGCGCACACGTACATGGCGGCGGAGCAGCTGCAGAAGACGGCGAAGGCCGCGGGCCACAGCATCCTCGTGGAGACGCAGGGGGCGATGGGGATCGAGGACGAGTTGTCCAAGAAGGATATCGCCGACGCCGACGTGGCGATCTTCGCGGTCGACATCGAGGTCGAGAAGCGTGAGCGCTTCGACGGCAAGAAGACGCTGCAGGTGAGCGTGTCGGAGGCGATCAAGAACCCCAAGGGCGTGCTCAGCAAGGCCGGGGTGACGGTCGGCTGATGCGCGTCGAGTACCGATTCAGCTGCACGCTCAAGAACGGGCTGCACGCCCGCCCGGCGAGCATGCTGGCGGAGGCGGCGCGGGCGTTCACGTCCGCGGTCGTGCTGCGAAAGGGCACGGGCGAGAGCGCAGACCTTCGCAGCGTGCTTTCGCTCGTGGGGCTGGACATCAAGCTGGATGACGAGTGCGTCATCGAGATCGAGGGCGATGACGCGGCCGCATGCCGCGTGGCTCTGGTCGAGCTGATCGAGCAGCGGCTGAGGCAGGAGGATGAGGCCGGGAGCGAGGCGATCGCCCACGCGGAGACGGACACGGTATCGCTGCCGGTGAGCCTTGCCCGCCTGCACCCGCGCGTGCTGCGCGGGCGCGGGGTCTCGGGGGGGATTGGGCGCGGCGATGCGGTCATCGTGTCGGGCTTGACGCTCACGCCGGAGCAGGCCTCCGCGCGGGCGGGCTCGGCGGAGGAGGAGCTGGCAAGGCTGCGGCTCGCGACGGCGGGCCTGCGGGATGAACTCTCGCGCCGGGCCCTAACCGCGGCGGGGCTCGAGCGCGAGTTGCTGAGTGCACACGCGAGCATGGCGGCGGACCCGGCGATGCTCGCGGAGATGGAGGCGCAGGTGCGCCGGGGTGCGACGGCGGTGCAGGCGGTAAGTGCCGCGGCCGGGGGCTTCTGCCAGCGGCTCTCCGGCGCGACGAGCGCGTACATCCGCGACCGCGTGGTGGACGTGCAGGATGTAGCGATGCAGCTGCTCACGCGATTGGGTGGGAAGCAGTGCATGGGGTGCGAGGTGACGCTGCGCGGACCGAGCGTCGTGTTCGCCGATGTGCTGACGCCCAGCCAGCTCATGGCGTTTGAGCGTTCAAAGCTGCAGGGGCTGGTGCTGGGGCCGGTGGGGGCGACGTCCCACACCATTATTCTGGCCCGATCGATGGGTGTGCCCACCATTATCGATGCCCCGGTGCACGAGGCGCGCGAGGGCTGGGCGGTGATCGTGGACGGCACGCGCGGCGTTGCGTTGGTGGAGCCAACGCCACCGGTGGCGAGGTGGTACGACGCCGCCCAGCATGCCGAACACGCGCGTGCACGTCGGCTCCTGCCGCTCGTTGGCGGTAGGGCCGTAACTCGCGATGGCGTGGCTCTCGAGGTGGGCTGCAATGCGTCCGGCCTGGCGGAGGTAGAGCGGGCGGCGGCTGGCGGGGCGGATGGCGTTGGGCTGCTCCGCACTGAGCTGCTTTTCCTGGAACGCGATACGCCGCCATCGGAAGACGAGCAGTTCGAGCAGTATGCGGCCGTGGTGCGGGCGGCCGGAGGGCGGCCGGTGATCATCCGCACGCTGGACATCGGGGGCGACAAGCCGGCGCCGTACATGAAGCTCCCGGCTGAGGACAATCCGTTCCTCGGCGAGCGCGGGTTCCGGCTGTATTCGTCGCACCAGGGGCTGATCCAGTCGCAGTTGCGGGCCGTGCTGAGGGTGTCGGTGCTGGGGCCGGTGAAGGTGATGGCGCCGATGATCTCAACGCCGGCGGAGGCCGCGGTGTTCAGGGTCATGGTCGAGGAGGCGAAGCGCTCGCTCGAGGCGCGGGGCCAGGCGTTCGGAGCGAGCGTCGCCGTCGGTGTAATGGTCGAGGTGCCGGCCTTGGCAACGGTCATGGACCAGCTCTGCCGGCATGTGGACTTTGTCAGCATCGGGACCAACGACCTGGCGCAGTACACCTTTGCGGTGGACCGCGGCAACCGTCGTGTCGCAGCGTTGCACGACGTGCGGCATCCCGCGTTTCTGCGGCTGCTGAGGACGATTGTCGAGGGCGCCCGCGCCGCCGGGACATGGGTCGGCGTGTGCGGGGAGATGGGCGGCGACCCGGCGAACATCCCGGTGCTGCTGGGGCTTGGTGTCGATGAGGTCAGCGCGGCGCCGGGTGAGATCGGCAAGATCAAGCTGGTGGTGCGGGAAGCGGACGCGGGGCGTTGCCGTGAGCTGTTGGCGAGGGCCTGCAACTGCGAGGACTCGGCCCAGGTCGCGTCACTTCTGGGCGCGGGCGAGTGGCGGGGCCCCGGCGCCGCTGCGGTTGTCTCGGAGGAGCTGATCGCGGTAGGAGTTAGGGCATCGACCAAGGAAGAGGCGATCCGCGCGGCCGTGGATCACCTTTACGTGCACGCCCGCACCGACGGATCGGACGTCGTCGAGGCCGCGGTGTGGGCCCGCGAGGGCGAGTACTCAACCGGACTTGGCTATGGCTTCGCGGTGCCGCACTGCCGGACCGAGAGTGTCACAGCGGCGAGCCTGGTGGTGCTGAAACTCGCGAGCCCGGTCGAGTGGGAGTCGAGCGACGGTCAGCCGGTTTCGGTCGTCATGCTTCTGACCGTCCCGGCCGCGGACACGACGGGCGCCCACATGAAGGTTTTCGCCAAGCTCGCCCGCAAGCTGATGCACGAAGAGTTCCGCGACTCGATCACCGCCGCCCGGACCCCGGGCGAGCTACACGCAGCCCTGAGCGCGGCGCTCGGCCTCTGACCCGCAACGTCCAGACCCTCAAACCTCAAGCTACCCGCGCTACCCGGCCGAAGTAAGCCGCCGGATGTGCGCTGGTGCGCACGTCCGCGGCGCAAGGATTGCGCCGACGACAGGCAGGAGGCCCGATGGACCAGGTTCGCCGCATCCTGGCGAGTGTCGCCGAGCAGCTCAAAAAACTGAGCCCCAGCCATAAGCTGGCAATGGCGAGCGTGGCCCTGCTGCTGGTCACGGTGATGCTGGTCGTCGCGCAGTGGACGGGCAAGCCGGACCTCGTGGACCTGCTGCCGACGGCGAGCGCACAGGAGGTCGAGCAGGCGAAGGTCGCGCTTGTGAGCGCCGGGTTTGAGGTGGTGCCCAAAAGCGGCAAGCTGATGGTGCGCTCGGCGGACCAGGTGAAGGCCCGGGCGGTGCTGGCGCAGACGGGGCAGATGCCGCGGGACAAGCAGCTGCTCTTCGAGACGCTGATCGAGAAGAACAGCTGGACCAACTCGCGCCAGCAGAACGAGATGAACTTTCTGAATGCCCTGATGAACGAGCTGGCGCTCACTATCGGCAGCTTCAAGGGCGTGGACCACGCGAAGGTGCTCATCGATGTGCCCGAGGCGGTGGGGCTGGGCGCGGCGGTGCGGCGCCCGACTGCGAGCGCGACGGTGTGGACTGACACTGGCGAGGCGATGCCGCAGTCGATGGTGGACGCGGTGGCGAGTTTCATTGCGGGCTCGCGGGCGGGGCTGGACGTCAGCCGCGTGAAGGTGATCGACGGCAGCACCGGTCGGCAGCGGAAGGTAACGACCGACGAGGATGCAATGGCGTCCAGCTACCTGGAGCACGCCGCGAAGGTGGAGAGTCAGACGCAGGAGAAGGTCATGGGCCTTCTCGCGTTCATCCCTGATGTGATCGTGGCGGTCACGGCGCAGGTGGACGTCACCAAGGTAACGACCCAGACGCAGAAGTACCTGCCCGAGGACCAGGGCAGCGTGGTGCTGACCAAGAAGGAGACCGCGGTCGAGACGACGTCGCAGGACGCGGCGCCGGGGGGCGAGCCGGGCCCGGCGTCGAACGTGCAGGCCGATATCAACCGCGGCCTGGGCGGGGGCTCGCGCACGGCGAGCACCGAGACCACGGTGGAGAATGAGACGCGCGCGGGCGTTTCGACCGAGTCGGTGATCGATCCGAAAGGGCACCCGACCATGGTCGCCGTGTCGGTGAACGTGCCGCGCCGGTTCGTTGCTGGCCTGGTGCAGCCGGCCGCGGGCGGGGCGGAGGCCGCCGCCAGCAAGCAGCAGATCGAAGACGAGTTCAAGGACCTCCAATCGGTCATCCGCAACATGATCCGGCCGCAGGTGCGCGCGATGACGGTCGCGGCCAATGCCAAGGCGGACCCGAAGGCAATCGACGCGCTGGTCGACCAATCCATCAGCGTGTCACTCATCCCCGATATGCCCAGGGGTGAGCCGGGCCCGCAGCAGGCGGGGCTGCTCGGGTCGCTGGCGAGCGGTTCTGGCGGCGGTGGTCGCAACGTGCTCGGCGTTCCAGGGGGGCTGATCGAGAAGGGCGTGCTCGGGCTGCTGGGCGTCTTCGCACTGGGCATGATGGTCGTGATGGTCAAGAAGGCCGGGCGCAAGACGGACATCCCGAGCGCCGAGGAGCTCGTCGGGCTGCCGCCCACGCTGGATGCTCAGGCCGACATTATCGGCGAGGCCGCGGAGGGCGAGATGGCGATGGAGGGCATTGAGGTCGGCGACGACCAGATGCAGAGCCAGCAGCTTCTGCAGACCGTGAGCCAGATGGTGCAGGAGAACCCGCAGTCCGCGGCCAAGATGCTCAACCGCTGGATCAACGTGGAAGATTGAGAGCGAGGAACGACGATGCCGCGCCGCCCGCACGAGAAACTGCCCGCGAAAGCCGCCGAGCTGGAAGGCCTCACAAAGGCCGCGATCCTGATGCTGGCAATCGGTCCGGAGCGGGCCTCGAGCGTGCTGAAGCAGCTTCCGCCGCAGGGGGTGGAGGAGGTCACGCGCGAGCTGGCGAGCCTGGGTCGCGTGCCGCAGTCGCTGCAGGCCGAGGTGGTGGAGGAGTTCTACAACATCACCGTTGCGAGCCAGTACGCCAACGAGGGCAGCCTCGATTACGCCCGGCAGCTGCTGGCCAACTCGCTGGACAGCAAGAGCGCCGAGCGGATGCTGGGGCAGATCCAGACCCAGGTGCAGAAGACGCCGTTCTCGTTCCTGCAGAGGGCCGAGAGCGAGAACCTGATGACGTTCATCCAGGACGAGCACCCGCAGACGATCGCGCTGATCGTGTGCCACCTGCCGCACCACAAGGCCGCGGAGATCCTGGTCGGCCTGCCCATGCAGAAGCAGATCGAGGTGATCAAGCGGGTTGCGAACATGGAGCAGACCAACCCGGAGGTCATCCGCGAGGTGGAGAAGGGCCTGGAGTCGCGCCTCTCCAGCATGCTGGTGCAGAGCATGGAGAAGGCGGGCGGCGTCGACACCGTTGCCGAGATCCTCAACCTCGCCGACCGCTCGACCGAGAAGAGCATCATGGAGGGGCTGGAGGCCGAGGACCCGGACCTTGTCGAGCAGATCCGCCGACTGATGTTCGTGTTCGAGGACGTGCTGAAGGTCAACGACAAGGGCATCCAGGCGGTGCTCAAGGAGGTCGACAACAGCGAGCTGTCGCTGGCCCTCAAGACCGCCAGCAGCGAGCTACAGACCAAGATCTTCAAGAACATGTCGGAGCGCGCCGCGGCCCTCATCAAGGAGGACATGGAGTACATGGGCCCGGTGCGGGTCAGCGACGTGGAGACGGCGCAGCAGCGGATCGTGGACATCGTGCGGCGTCTGGAAGAGTCGGGCGACGTGGTCATCGAAGGCCGCGGCGGCGACGCGGAGCAGCTGGTCTAACCCATGGCCGTGATCCGTCAATCCTTGGCCGACCGCGTGGTGCAGGATGCCATCGTTCTCGACCTGGGTGACCTCACGCGTCAGGGCGAGCAGGTGCGGGCCCACGCGTTGAAGGAGGCGGAGGCGATCCTCGCGCGGGCGCAGCAGGAACGTCAGAGGCTGCTCGCGAGCGCGAAGGAGGAGGGCATCCGGCAGGGGCATGCCGAGGGGCTGGCGAGGGGGCTGGAGGAGGGCCGCAAGAAGGGCTACGACGCTGCAGTCGCCGAGCGACGGCACCAGCTCGACACGCTGGCGGCGGGCTGGGGGGCTGCGCTGGCGCAGTTCGAGGCGGAACGGGACCGCATGCTGCTCGAGGCACGCGAAGACCTGGTGCGGCTGGCCGTCATGCTGGGCGAGCGCGTGACGCGCCGGAAGATCGAGACGGATCCGCAGGTCGTGGCTTCACAGCTGGAGAGCGTGCTGTCGCTGTTTGCGAAGCCGACGCGACTCACGGTCACCATCAGCACCGAGGATGAGGTGCTCGCCCGGGAGGTTCTTCCGGACTTGATGGCGCGGTACCCGGCGGCGCAGCATGTTGACCTGAGAATCGATCCGGCGCTGGCTCGAGGGTCGTGCGCGGGTACCACGAGCGGCGGGGGGCGGATCGACGCGTCGATCCCGACGCAGCTGGACCGCATTGCGCGGGCGCTGCTCCCAAGCGGCGGTGAAGGTGGCGCGATTCACGCAGGAGGTCAGGCTTGACCGCGTTCGCGACAGCCTTTGACGCACTGACGCGCGTGCAGCCGCTCGGAGTGGTCGGCACGGTCGCTGCGCTTCGTGGGCTGACGGTGCTGGTTGATGACCTGCCGGTTCCGATCGGCTCGCTCGTCTCGATCGAGTCTGGTGCTTCGAACAATGGTCGAGCGAGCTACGCGGAAGTCGTGGGCTTCACACGCGAGCACGCGATCCTGATGCTGCTGGGGCAGACCACCGGCATCCGCCCCGGCGACCGTGTGACGTGCGAGGAGGTGACGCAGACCGCCCCCGTCGGCCCGCGACTGCTGGGGCGAGTGGTCGACGGGCTGGCGCGACCGATCGACGAGAAGGGCGGCATCGCCGACTGCGTGCACCTGCCCATCAGCCCGGAGCCGATCAAGGCCCTTCGCCGCCGCCGCATCAACCAGCCGCTGTACACCGGCGTGCGGGCGATCGACCTGATGACGACGCTCGGGCGCGGGCAGCGCATGGGCTTGTTTGCTGGTCCGGGTGTGGGCAAGTCCACCCTGCTGGGCACCATCGCCAGACGCACCAGCGCGGATGTCAACGTCATTGCCCTTATCGGTGAGCGTGGGCGCGAGGTGAAGGACTTCATCGAGCACAGCCTCGGGCCCGATGGGCTGGCGCGGTCAGTCGTTGTCGTCGCGACCAGCGACGAGTCGCCGCTGCTGCGACTCCGGGCCGCGAAGCTCGCGTGCACCGCGGCCGAGTACTTCCGCGCCCGCGGGCTGGACGTGCTCCTGATGATGGACTCCATCACCCGCTTCGCTCAGGCGCAGCGCCAAGTGGGGCTGAGCGTGGGCGAGCCGCCGGCGACCAAGGGCTACACGCCCAGCGTGTTCGCCAACATGGCGCTGCTGCTGGAGCGGGCGGGGGCGCTCGAGGTCGCTCCGGGCAGCGGCAAGGCGGGCTCGATCACCGGGCTCTACACCATCCTCGTCGAAGGCGACGACATGACCGAGCCCATCGCCGACGCGGCCCGCGGTATCCTCGACGGCCACATCATCTTGTCGCGTAAGCTCGCCCAAAAGTCGCACTATCCGGCAATCGACGTGCTCGACTCCGTTAGTCGCGTGCAGAACGACGTCGTGTCGGCCGAGCACGCGGCCGCGCGCCGCCAGTGGTCGCGCCTGCTCGCAACCTACCGAGACGTGGAGGATCTTGTGCAGATCGGCGCCTATGCCCGCGGCAGCAATCCCGAGGCCGACGTCGCAATCGATCTCAACCGCACCATCAACGACGTGCTGCGCCAGGGCGGCGACGACGCCACGCCCTTCGAGAAGTCGCTCGCCACCATGCTCCGCATTTCGAAGGACAGTTCCGACGCGCTCGCCCGCGCCACGAAGGCCAAACGGTGAACGTGACTCTTCAACCAGAGCTGAACCATGCCGCGATTCGTCTTTGAGCTTGAGGCCGTGCTGAAGCAGCGGCTCGCGGAAGAACGCGAGCGGCAGCTGGCGGTAGCCGTGCTCGAGCGCGAGCGGCAGCAGCTTGAGGACCTCATCCGCACTTACCAGCGCGACCTCACCAGCGAGCGCGACGAGCTGCGGGAACAGCTCGCGGCCACTCAGGCCCGTTCCGCAACGCTCGACTTCCGCGGCGTGCGATTCCAGGCCGGCGCCTCGCTGCGGCTGGTCACGATGGCGCAGCGGGCAGTCCTCCAGCTCGCGGGCGTGCACAAGAAGATCGACGCGGCCCGCCTGCTGCTCCTCCAGGCCACCACCCGCCGCAAGGGCGTCGAGATGCTGAAGGAGCGGCGACACGAGGAGTGGAAACTGGAGCAGCGCAAGCGCGAGGAGGCCGCGCTCGATGAGCTGAATGTGGTGCGGGCGAGCCGCACCGAGGAGCCGTTATGAAGTCGCTGTGGACCGTGCTGTCGGTGCTCGCGGTCGCCAACCTTGTCGCGCTAATGAGCTTTGTCGGCTGGCTCGCGAAGTCCGACCGCCTGAGCATGGACCGCGTGCGTGCCGTGCGAGAGGTGATCGCTAAGCCAATCTCGCTGGAGCGATCGGAGCTGGAGCAGGCCGCTAAGGAGCAGGAAGCCGCGAACGCGAAAGCAGAGGCTGAGGCACGCGCAGGCCGGCCACCGCTCACCGCGGCGGAAAAGCTCCAGGCCCGCATTGAAGCGACCGAAATCGACCGCCAGCGCATCGAGCGGCTCAAGCGCGAGGTGGCGGACCTCCAGATGCAGCTCGCCGCCGAGGGTCAGCGGCTCCGCGACGAGCGCGCGGCGTTCGAGGCCGAGAAGAAGCAGTTCGATCAGGTGGTGGCCAGCCTGAACGCCGGGACCAGCGATGCACAGTTCCAAAAGACCTTGAAAATCCTCACGAGCGCCAAGCCGCAGCAGGCTGTCACGCTGTTGCTCCAGATGCTGGAGCCGGCCGCGCCCCCGCCAGAGCTGACCATGGTGCCCGTCGCGAACGGGGCCGAAGCACCACAGCCGGCACCGGCCGGTCCCAATGAGCAGCAGATCGGTGCTGTGGTGGAGTACCTGGATGCGATGGGCGACAAGCAGCGGGCCAAGATCATGGAGTCCCTGACGAAGACCGACCCGAAGCTGGCAGCCGACTTGCTTGAGCGACTCCGGAAACGCGGCGAGTTCGCCCGCGTGCCGTGAGGCCCGCTCAACGATGCCCAAGGTCAGCCCTGCCCCGGTCAATACGTTCCTGCCGACCGACGCGCCCGTGCAGAGGCCACGCGCGAGGCCAGCGAACCCGTTCGCGGCGCTCATGGCGGGGCTCAACCTTGGTGTGAAGGGCGCGGAACTGCCAGTGCACGCGCCTGAGGCCGTGCAACGGCAGTCACGAGCATCGACGAGCGAACAACTTGAGCGCGATGCGCAGGAACGGCCCGAGGACGCGCAGCAACCTGCTGATACCAGGCAGGAAGTGCAGGAATCGCGCGAGGACGCCACCTCGGGACAACTGGCTGTCGTGGAGACGGCTGAGCCGTCGCGGCATTCCTCCTCAATCGCTACTGCTGCGACCACCGAGCTGGCCACTCCGGTCCCCGCCGCCGCGCCGCTGCAGCCGAGCGTTGCGCCCGTCACCGAAGCGGCGGGGAAGGACGCGGCTGAAAACGCTGCAGCTCAGCATGCTGCTCCTCAAGTCTCCTCAACCGCGACGAGCGCCGTCGGTGCCGCCCCTCAGAGCGAGCAGCCGCACCCGCAGCCGGCGCCGGCGGAAGGAGCGATCGATCGCCGGGCCGTTCGGTCATCAGCTCAGCTGGCGGCGAGCCCAGTTGCCCAGGATCAGCCCGTCATCCCCGAAGCGGATGGCGAGCCCCAGCCTACGGCGCCGGAGGCGGAATCGAGGCCGCGGTACAGCGACCACCACGCGAGTAAACCGGGGCCGGGGCCATCGGACAACATGCAGGCCCTCCCAGCAACTCACTCGCAAGCGAACGCCGCAGCCACCGCGGCGCAAGCCGCGCAGAGCACGCCGCAGAACCAGCGCGCTACAACCGCCGCGCGAGGCAGTACGGCACAGGGCGTAGGCCCCTTCGGCACCCTCCCCGCAACCGCCGCCAAACAGGCCGCTCTCAACCGGCTCACCGCGCAGGCCCCGGCACTCAAGCAGAGCGTCGTCCAGCATGCGTTTATCCCGCAGGCCGCGAAGGGCCTTGCCATGGCGCTCAAGCAGGGTGAGGGCACCGTGACCATCAACTTGAAACCCGCGCACCTGGGCTCGCTCAAGATCGAGGTCAGCATGGAGCAGGGGGAGGTTACCGCCAAGCTGGAAGCGTCCAGCGAGACGGCACGGCAGTTGCTCACCGACGCACAGCATTCTCTCCGGGCCGCGCTGGAAGCGCGGGGTCTGAGCGTGGAACGCATCGACATCGTGGCGCCGCCGAGCGGCGCACCGTCGCAGGACGCGGCGGACAAGCAGCCCGATCACACCGGGGAGCAAGCCACCGGCGAACACACGGGCCGGCACACCGGCGGCGGCGCGGAGGCGCACACCGGTGAAGGCCGCGGGCAGGGGCGACAGGGCGACATCCAGGTGCACGAGCCCTGGCCCGCAGCCGCCGTTGAAGTGTCCTTTGCGCTCGAGCAGGGCGGTGTCTACCGCCTTCACCTCGACGCCGTGGCCTGAGGAAGAACCATGAGCGCCATCGACGCACTCACCAGCGCACAGAGCAGCGGCGGAGCAGGGGGCCTGAGCAACCTGTCCTCCGGCGACTTCTTCAAGCTCATCCTGACCGAGCTGACGAAGCAGGACCCGCTCGCGCCAAACGACACGAACGCGCTGCTGCAGCAGATCTCGGCCGTGCGGTCCATCCAGTCCGACATGGACCTGTCGAACGACCTGGGCCGGCTGGTGCAGCAGAATGAGTTCGCCTCCGCGGCGATGCTGGTTGGGAAGACGGTCAGCGGCGTGGATGAGAACTTCGAGCGTGTGACCGGGGAGGTGAAGTCCGTCGCCCGCACCCAGGACGGCACGATGCTGATCCTTAAGTCCGGCGAGCGCATCCCGGTGGGCTACCTCGACGAGATCAAGCAGACCGCCAGCAGTGGGGGTGGCGAGTGACGAATGATCCCACGGCACTCCTGCGGGCGCTCGGCTCGGGGATCCGCCCCGTCGGAGCCGACCCTGCCAGTGCCACGCCACGCCTTATCGAGGGGCCATCGTTCCAGGACATGCTCGACAAAGCGAGCACTGGTGGCGTTTCCAGCGATCTGCCGATCCGCGTCTCCCGTCATGCCGGCATCGACCTGACACCCTCTCAGCTCAACCGCCTCGCCGCCGCGGCCGACCGCGCCGAGGCCGCGGGAGCGAGCAAGGCCCTGGTGCTCATCGACGGCATGGTGCTGCAGATGGACGTCGGCCTGCGGACCATCACCGGCAAGGCCGATACATCAGCCACCAGGGTGCTCAACGGCGTGGACGCCGTGGTCACCGTCGCGCCCGATGCGGGTGAGGTGCCGAACCAGGTGCCAACGCTCACAGCCAACAGCATGAATGCTTCTCTGCTCAGGATTCTTGGTGGCAGGACGCCGCCAAGGGCCTGAGATACCAGTCACGCGGCAAGGACGCCGCCGATGTTCCGGGCATGGAGGCCCTCCCTTAGCGATTCACCGTCGCGATTTGTGCACGCGAAGGAACCAGGACCATGGCTTCGACCACCGCCCTGTTCACCGGCCTCTCAGGGATGACCGCCAACTCGCGGAACATCGACGTCATCGGCAACAACATCGCCAACGTCAACACGACCTCGTACAAGAGCAGCCGCATGCTCTTCTCCACGATGTTCAGCCGCAACATGACGGCGGGCTCCGCGCCCTCCGAGGCTCGTGGCGGCAGTAACCCGTTCCAGATCGGCTACGGCGTCCAGGCCGGCGGCACGCAGCGCAACATGACGGGCGGGGCTATTTCCGCGACAGGTGACGCCCGCGACCTGGCGATCGACGGCGCGGGGTTCTTCGTGATGAACCGCGGGCCTTCGCAGGTCTTCACGCGTGCCGGTGCGTTCCGGGCCAACCAGAACAATGACCTTGTTGACCTCGCGGGCAACCGTCTGCAGGGCTTCGGCGTTGATGCCAACTTCAACATCATCCCCGGGCAGCTGATCGACCTGAACGTACCGCTGGGCTCGATGACCCTCGCCGAGGCCACGCGCAACGTGAAGTTCTCCGGCAACCTCAACTCCGACGGTTTGCTCCCCACTCAAGGGGCCCGCATCAACCTGACAGGCACGGGCAGCAACGCCCTGCGGGCGATCACCACCGCGAATCCCGCGCCCACCGCGCCCGACATCATCGACCGCACCACCCGCCTCGTCGATATCGAGGACCCGACACTGCTCGGTTCCGACACGCCCCTCTTCACCGCCGGTCAGCGGTTCGAGATCAAGGGGGCTGAAAAGGGCGGGAAGCAGCTGCCTACCGCCAGCTTCGCCGTGACCGCGACCACCACGATCGACGACCTGAACACGTTCCTCGCGGAAGCCCTTGGCATCGACCTCAATGCCGGCGCCAACCCCGACGGTTCGATGCCCGGCGTGGACATCAACGGCGTCACGGGCGAGATCTCGATCATCGGCAACACCGGCACGGCGAACGATCTGGTGATCGACGTCGCCGACCTCCGGATCACCAACGGAGCAGGCACGTTCCTGCGCTCGCCCTTCGCCTCTGCGAAGGCAGTGGCCGCGGATGGCGAGAGCGTGCGAACGACCTTCGTCGCCTTCGACTCGCTCGGCTCACCGGTCGAGGTAGACCTCACGCTCACGCTCGAGTCCCGGGGCGTAAACGGCACGACCTGGCGCTACTCGGTCGAGTCCGTGGACGACAGCGACATCGCGTTGCAGGTCGGCTCCGGCACCGTTTCCTTCGACAGCAACGGCCAGCCCCTCAACCCGCTGCCGCTCGGTATCGCGATCGACCGCGACGGCTCAGGCGCCGACTCCCCGCTCTCCATCAGCCTCAGCTTCACCGGCAACGACGGCAGCAACGGCGTGACCTCGCTCAGCGACAGCCGTTCGACGCTCGCCGCGACCGCCCGCGACGGCGCCCCCATCGGCACGCTCTCGGCGTACGCGGTGGGCGCTGATGGCATCATCACCGGCGCTTTCACCAACGGCCTGACCCGCACCCTCGGCCAGGTCGCGATCGCCACGTTCGCCAACCCTGAGGGCATGGTGGACGCCGGCAACAGCATGTTCACCGTCGGCGCGAACTCGGGGAACCCCGTGATCACGGCGGCGGGCGAGTTCAGCGCCGGCAGCGTCATCGGCGGCGCCCTCGAGCTCTCCAACGTCGATCTTGGCGAGGAGTTCATCAAGCTGATTTTGTCGTCCACGGGCTACTCGGCGTCCTCGCGTGTCATCCGCACCGCCGACGACCTCATGCAGCAGCTCATGACGCTGGGCCGGTAAGAACTGGCCACCAGCCCTGAAGACGCTGGGGCCCGCTCAAGCGGCACCCGGGAACGTCCGATCACACTCCGGCACACGCCCCGCCGGAGGAGATTGGCCGATGAATCTTGTGATGACCGTCGCCGACCAGACCATCAACGACCTGGCCCTGTTCGCGGCCATGCTGGCCCTCGCGGCCGTACTGGTAGTGGCCGCGCTGTGGACCGCGGCGCACCTGCGGGTGGACCACCTGCTGCGCCTGGCATTGCGCGAGGTGGGCGCCGGGGCCAAGCACGCCATCGCAGCTGTCGGCGCGGCGGGCTCGCTCGCCATCCTGCTGGGTTTCGTGCCCTCCTCGCTGCTCCTGGACCCTTGGGCCGCGGGCGCGGCGGCACTGTGGATCATCATGTCCGTTGTTGCGGTGTCCGCGGCGGCTACGGGGCGGCGACGCCGCGCGGCCGCGGACGCCCGCACCATGGCGCAGGAACTGCCGCCCGCCAAGGCCGCCTGAGCGCGATCCGTTTATTCCGGCAGACCACCACGCCCGATACCCGCGCTCGCTTCACCCCTGACCTTTTCCAGCCGATGTGGACTCGGGCGCCCTCAGCGCGCCGGGAGGTAGTCGCGTGGCCGACAAGGACGAAAAGAAGAAGCCCGAGGGTGAGCCCGCGCCGGAGGCCCCCAAGAAGGGCTTGCCCATCAAGACCATGGGCGTGGTCGGCGCGCTCATGATCGCGGAGGCGGTAGGGGTGTTCGTGTTCGTGAGCGCCACCAGCAAGCAGCCCCAGGTTGCCGAGGCCAAGGCCCTGGAGGGCGAGGAGAAGGAAGATCTCGAAGCGACCGTCGAGGTGCCGCTCATCGACGAGAAGTTCCAGAACATGCAGACCGGCCGGGTCTGGGTGTGGGACACCTCGATTGTGCTCAAGGTCCGGGTCCGCAACAAGGAGGTTGTCGAGAAGGAACTGGAGCGCCGAAAGGCCGAGGTGCAGGAGGGCATTGCCATGATCTTCCGGCGCGCCCCGCACAGCCAACTCAAGGAATCGGACCTCCAGACCATCAACCGCCAGATCACCGCGTACATGAACCAGATCCTCGGGAAGGACACCGAGGGTCGCGACCGGCTGGAGAAGCTGGTCATCCCGAAGTGCAAGGGCTTCCCGACCGAATAGCGCCGCGCCGCCGAGGTAGCGACTCCCCTGTACAGGCGCGCAGGCCTTGCGCGTGCTTATGGGACCACGCGCAGACGCTGCCGAAAAGTACCGGGGGGGCCGCGCAATATCCGATGGTGGAGCCACAACGCCCCACGCCGTATCGACAGGATGTCGTGCCGGCGCGGTGCGGGTCTTTGTCAGGAGGCCAGGATGGCCGAGTCTGATCCTTCGATGCCCGCTCCCGGAGCACCGCCGACCGCAGCTGATGCGGGCGCACCTGCGCCGCTGCCGCTCCCCAGTTTTTCGACGCCCGCGTCCACACCCGCGCCCAAGGCGATCGACCTGCTGTCGGACGTGAACCTCAACGTCAAGATCGAGCTGGGCCGCACGCGGATGCTGGTCGAGGACGTGCTGCGGCTCTCCGAGGGCGCCGTCGTCGAGCTCGACAAGCTCGCCGGCGACCCGGTGGACGTCTACGTCAACGATCGCCACGTCGCGCGGGGCGAGGTGCTCGTCCTCAACGATAACTTCTGCGTGCGAATCAACGAGATTGTCGCGCCGGCCGCTGAGGCCCCGCAACCCGCGGCCAAGGCCGGCTGATCACACCCTGAAACTGCAAGGCAGCGGAGCTGCCCAAACTACTCGCGAGCGCCAGGATGGCCCGTGCGGAGACGAAATCACGCAGCAGAGCGCCCGAGGTGGAACGGGCACGGTCTGTCTTCGGGTCGTGCCGCTTCGTGCGGGTGCTCGGCGCGTCAGTCGCCCTCGTGCTCGCATCCGCCACCCTCGCCGATTCGCCGGAGTCCAAGCCCCTCGCCCCCGCAGCCAAGCAGAAGACCGAGGCCGCGCCGCTCGGCAACTCTGAGCCCTCCATCTCGGCCTCGACAGTGCAGACCGTTGTCTCCCTCGCGGGGGTTGTTGCGCTGATCGTCGTGCTCGGCGTCACCGTGCGGCTTGTCTCGCGTCGCAGTGGGGGGCTCATGGCCGCGCTGGGCGCGGGGGGGCGGGCGCCGTCCGGGATCCTCGAAGTCCTTGGCCGCTACCCGGTAGGGCGCGGCAGCACGCTGATCCTGCTGAAGATGGACCGGCGCGTGCTGCTGCTGTGCCAGGGGCGTGGCGGCAAGCTTGGCGGTACGACGATGACCACGCTCACAGAGGTCACCGACGCCGAGGACGTTGCGTCGATCCTGCTCAAGGTGCGCGACGAGGAGGGCGACACGCTCGCCCGCAAGTTCCAGGGCATGCTCTCGGCCTCCGACCGGGCCGCAGCGGCCGCGCTCGAAGAGCCCGCTGGGGTCGAGATCACCGACGAGCCGACGGCTTCCGCCATCGCCAGCACTGCGCGCCCGCATGCGACGCAGCGCCAGCCCAGCGCGATCCGCTCGCGCCTCCAGACGATGCGCACGCCCGCGGCGGGGGGGGGCGCGATGAGGCTCCGCACGCTGGCCGTCGCGCTCGCCACAGCTGCGTTCGCGCTCGCAGCGCCCGCCCAGGTCGGCCCGCCGGTCGACGCCGCACCGGCGTCTGTGCAGCCTGTCACGAACCCCACGGTCAACCCGCCCGCCGGGCCGCTGCTTTCGCTGCCAACCACGACCGCGACGGACGCGCTGAACCCGCTCCAGATGATCGACTCCGCCGCGCGCGTCCTGCCCGGCGGCAACACCAGCAGCAGCGACGGCGAGAAGCCCGGCCTCTCGACGGCGCTCAACATCCTCGTCGTCCTGACGGTCGTCGCGCTCGCGCCCTCGATCATGCTGATGTGCACGTGCTTCGTGCGCATCCTGATCGTGCTGGGGCTGCTGCGGCAGGCGATGGGCACGCAGAGCGTCCCGCCCCCGCAGGTCACGACCGCGCTGGCCCTCTTCATGACGCTGCTGGTCATGGCGCCCACGCTCGACCGCATCAACGCCGAGGCGATCGTGCCCTACCGCCAGGGCGAGATCAAGGACTACGACGAGCTGTGGAACAAGGCCAAGCAGCCGCTCCGCGACTTCATGTTCAACCAGATCGAGGCGACCGGCAACTGGTCGAGCCTCTACATGATCCTCGAGTACCGCGGCGTGGACACCAGCGAGCCCGAGAAGCTCAGCCGCGCCGACGTGGACATGATCTCGCTCGTGCCCGCGTACATGCTCAGCGAGCTCAAGACCGCGTTCCTGATGGGCTTCCGCATCTACCTGCCGTTCCTCGTCATCGACATGGTCATCTCCACCATGCTCATCGCCATGAGCATGATGATGCTCCCGCCCGTGCTCATCTCGCTGCCCTTCAAGCTGCTGCTGTTCGTGCTGGTGGACGGCTGGACGCTGGTAGTGGGGGGGCTGATGCACAGCTTCGCACAGACAGGGAGTGGCTAGCAGACCCAAGCGACGACGGCCGCGCTCTCCTCATTTCGGTTCTCGTTTTTCATTGTTCGCTCTCTCCCATGCACTACGACGAATCCTCAGTCGAACTCGTCCGCACCGCGTTGATCATCACGCTGAAGATCGCCGCGCCCATCCTGCTCGCGGGCATCGTGGTGGGCCTGATCATCTCGCTGCTCCAGTCGGTCACGAGCGTGCAGGACCAGACGCTCGCGTTCGTGCCCAAGATCGTCGTGATGGTCGTTGCCGCGGCCGTGCTGATCCCATGGATCGCCCAGCGCCTCGTCGAGTACGCGGCCAGCCTCTTCTCGCTCACCAGCTAGGAGGGAAGTCAACCACAGAGACACAGAGGCACAGAGAAGAAAGGCAGACGGAAAAGACGGATCAGGACAAAGAAGAACATGCAAGCCGCCTCTGTATCAATCCACGCCTTTCTTTGCCTTGTCTTCTCTGTGTCTCTGTGCCTCTGTGGTTAGTTCCCAATGGACTCGCAAGACATCAACCCCCTTCTCGCCCGCGTGGTGCCGTACACGCTCGTGGCCTTCCGCCTCGCGGGGGTGTTCGTCATGGCCCCGCTGCTGGTCAACATCATGATCCCGCGCCGCTTCAAGGCCCTGCTCGTGCTCATGCTGGCCGCGGCCATCTTCCCCATCGTCTCGCCGTCGCTGACCATGGCGGAGGTGCCTACCGACCTCTTCGGCCTCGTCCCGCTCATCGTAACCGAGAGCCTCGTGGGCGTCGCCATCGGCGGCATCGCCGCGATCCCGCTGCTGTCGCTCGAGATGTCGGGCATCATCGCGGGGCAGAACATGGGCATGGGGCTGGCCAAGGTGTACAACCCCGACGCCGACTTCGAGACCGACATCCTCGGCCAGCTCATCTACTACATCGGCGCCGGCATCTTCGTCGCGGCTGGCGGCCTCGAAAGACTGTTTTGCGGCGTCATCGACTCGTTCAAGAACGTGCCGCTCGGCGGCTTCCAGGTCTCGCAGACCCCCCTGGACCTCTTCGTGGGCACGCTCAGCAGCGGCTTTGAGCTCGCTATCCGCGTGTCCGCGCCCGTCACCGCCATCATCCTGCTCATCATCGTGGTGCTGGGTGTCGTGGGCAAGACGATGCCGCAGCTCAACGTGCTGTCCGTTGGCTTCGCGATCAAAATTGTGGCGGGGCTGCTCATGCTCACCTTCGCGCTGTACGCGATCAGGGACGCCGTGGGCGACGAGATTATGCGCGTGCTCTCCGACATCCGTGGCTGGGTCGCATCGCTCTAGAACCAGAGAAGGCCGAACACAGAGGGCACAGAGATGGGACAGAGCCACACGGAGGAGAGGCAGGGAATGGAAGCAGAAAGAAAAGAACAGAAGCTCCAGAGAACGCAGCGCGACAACGCAATGTCTTCCTATTCAGATTCCTTCTCTGTTCTCTCCGTCCCCCACCGTCCCTCTGTGTTCTGCCTTTAGGTCTCCACCATGGCCGACGACCTCGGAGAAAAAACAGAGGCACCCAGCGGGCGCAAGCTCGAGGACGCCCGCGGCAAGGGGCAGGTCGCCAAGAGCCAGGACCTCGCGGCCGCGATCGACCTCATCGGCGGCGTGATCCTGCTCATGATCTTCGGCGGGGCCATCATCCGCGCCATGACGGCCGTCATGCGCAACGTGCTGACCAACCCTGGGGGGAACCTCGACCCCAGGGACATGGGCCAGCTGCTCGTGACCATCACCTGGGAGACCGTGCTTGCGATGACGCCGGTCATCGGCTTGATCGCCGTGGTCGCGGCCATGAGCCACATCGTGCAGTTCGGCCTGCTGTTCACCACGCAGCCCCTCATGCCCAAGTTCGACCGCCTCAACCCCATCACCGGCTTCGGGCGGCTCCTCTCCAGGCGCAACCTCGCCAAGACCGGCATGAATGTGCTCAAGCTGGTGGTGGTGACGACCGTCGCGTGGCTCTACCTCAAGAACAAGCTCGCCGTCGTCGCGGGCCTGCCGCTGCTGGACACGTTCACCGGCGTAGCGCTCATGGTGAAGCTCGTCGTCGAGCTCGCGATCTGGCTGCTGGCCCTGCTGCTCGTCATCGGAGCGGCGGACTTCCTCTACCAGAAGTGGCAGCACACGCAGGACCTCAAGATGACCAAGGAGGAGGTCAAGGACGAGCGCCGCAACATGGACGGCGACCCGCAGGTCAAGGGCCGCCGCATGAAGCTCATGCGGGACATGGCCATGCAGCGCGTCGCGGCCGCGGTCCCCAAGGCCGACGTGATCGTCACCAACCCCACGCACTACTCGATCGCGATCCAGTACGACGAGAAGACCATGCGGGCCCCGCGCGTCGTGGCAAAGGGTGTGGACCACATGGCCATGCGGATCCGCCAGCTCGCGATGATCCACAAGGTCCCGATCGTCGAGCGCCCGCCACTGGCGCGGGCCCTGTACGCGGGCGTCGAGGTCGGCCAGGAAGTTTCACCGGAATTCTACCAGGCGATTGCGGAGCTGCTGGCGTACGTGTACCGGCTGGAATCGAAGGCCGCGTAGGAGTTGGAAACACAGAGCGCACGGAACAAAACAATGAACAGAAAGCGAATGAACGGGATGATTAATCAAGTGCCTTGCTCTGTGCTCTCTGTGTTCTCTGTGTTTCAAACCCCGCTCCGCGCCGGATAACCAGAACCCATGGCCGCGCTCACAGCCACGAACAACAACCTCTTCCCAGCCTGGCTCCTGAAGATCAAGGAGTACCGCGGCTACATCGTGCCCGTGGGGTTCGTGGCCATGATGGCCGTGCTGCTGGTGCCGATGCCGCCGGTGATGATGGACGTGCTGATCGCGCTCAACATCGCGCTGTCGCTGGTCATCCTGCTCACCACGCTCTACATGAGCCACCCGCTGGACTTTTCGGTGTTCCCCAGCCTGCTGCTGGGCACGACGCTGTTCCGGCTGGTGCTCAACATCGCCAGCACGCGGCTGATCCTGACCGCGGACGCCAGCACGCCCGAGGAGGCCGCCACCGTCGCGGGCCACGTCATCATGGCCTTCGGCAACTTCGTCGCGGGCGACTCGCTCTTCGTGGGCATCGTGATCTTCCTGATCATGGTCATCGTGCAGTTCATGGTGATCACTAAGGGCGCCACGCGCATCTCCGAGGTCGCGGCCCGGTTCACCCTCGACGCCATGCCCGGCAAGCAGATGGCCATCGACGCCGACCTCAACGCCGGCAACATCGACGAGAAGGAGGCCCGCAGGCGGCGTGAGCGGGTCAGCCAGGAGGCCGACTTCTTCGGCGCCATGGACGGCGCCTCCAAGTTCGTGCGTGGCGACGCCATCGCCGGCCTCATCATCACCGCCATCAACGTCGCGGGCGGCTTTGGCGTGGGCATCATCTCCCGCGGCTGGGAGGCGGGCCAGACCGCCGAGGTGTTCACCAAGCTCACGATCGGCGACGGCCTCACGGCCCAGATCCCCAGCTTCGTGATCGCCATCGCGTCCGCGTTGATCGTGACGCGCAGCGGCAGCAAGGCGGAGCTGGGCAGCGAGCTGGCCGACCAGGTCATCAGCCAGCCCAGGGGCCTCATGATCACCGCGGGCTTTCTGGCGGCCCTCGCCTTCACGCCCCTGCCGGCGCTGCCGCTGCTCGCGTGCGCGGGCGGCCTCGGCGGGCTCGCGTACATGATGATGCGGACGCAGAAGAAGGTGGAGCAGGAGAAGAAGGCGGCCGCGCCCGCAGCACAGAAGCCCGAACCGCCGCCGGTGGAGCAGCTGCTCAAGGTGGACACGCTCGAACTCGAGGTCGGCTACGCCCTCGTTTCGCTGGTGGACACCGCCCAGGGCGGCGACCTGCTCGACCGCATCACCGCCATCCGCCGCCAGCTGGCTGTGGAGCTGGGCCTCGTGATGCCGCCCGTGCGCATCCGCGACAACATGCAGCTGAGCTCGACGGAGTACCGCGTGAAGATCCGCGGCAACCCCATCGCCACCGGCGTCACCAAGCCCGGCAAGCTGATGGCCATGGACTCCGGCATCGCGTCCGGCAGGATTGACGGCGAGGCCACCAAGGAGCCCGCCTTCGGCCTGGACGCGTGGTGGATCGACCCCGCCTTGCGCATGCGGGCCGAGACCATGAACTACACGGTGGTGGACCCCACCAGCGTGCTGGCGACGCACATCACCGAGATCGTGCGCAAGCACGCCGACGAGCTGCTGACGCGCGACGAGGTCAACAACCTGCTCGAGCAGCTCAAGGCCAAGGCGCCCAAGCTCATCGAGGAGACGGTGCCGGCGATCGTCAAGCCCGTCGAGCTGCAGAAGATCCTGCAGGCCCTGCTCCGCGAGCGCGTGCCCATCCGCGACCTCGAGACGATCCTGGAAACCCTGGCCGAGTGGGGCAGCAAGACCCGGGACGTCGAGGTGCTCACCGAGTACGTCAGGAATGCCCTGCGCCGCACCATCTGCCAGCAGTACTCCGCGCCCACCGAGCGCGGCGTCCCGCGCATGGTCTGCGTCACGCTCGACCCCGCGCTGGAGGACCAGATCAACGCCTACATCGACCGCGGGGCCGCGGGCACCACGGTCAACATGCCCTCGCGCGTCGCCTCGCGCATCGCCGACGCGGTCATCACCGCGCTGCAGAAGGTCATCACCGCCGGCCACCCGCCGGTCGTCATCGCCAGCCCGCCGGTGCGGGCGGTGGTCAAGCAGCTCCTCGACCCCCACCTGCCCACGGTGGCGGTGCTCGGCTACAACGAGGTCGTGAGCGGCGTCGAGGTGGAGTCGATGGCCCTGGTCTCGCCGCCGGTGGACGAGCGGGCGATGGCGGGCGCTGCGGCCTGAAAGGCAGAACACAGAGCGCACAGAGCTGAGACGGAGGGAACAGAGGTGAAAGACAGGATCCGATCCATGATCCTTCTCCGTGTGGCTCCGTTTCCCACCTCTGTTCCCTCTGTGTTCTGCTTCCCTCCGCGATCCGAGACGTTTTCCACAATCGCAGACTCCCCGCGCAGGAACCGCGAAAAACCCACGATTGCCTCTGGTTGATTCTGCGCGATCGCGGTACACTCCCGCGCACGGCTCCAGGAGGGAGCTCTCACCCGCAGCGTCCACGGACGGACCATGAACCTCAAGACCTACCGCGCACCGTCGATGGCCCAAGCCCTCGCCGAGGTCAAGAAGGACCTGGGCAAGGACGCGGTCATCCTGCACACGCGGGCCTACAAGGTCGGCGCCGTCATGGGCATCGGTGGCAAGCAGGTCATCGAGGTCACGGCCGCGGACTCGATGTCCGCCCGCGGTCCCACGCTCAAGCCCGCTGCGAAGAGCACTGCCACGACCGGCGCGACCGCCACCGCCCAGAAGCCGCCCCGCCGCGCAGCCCCGGAAGAGTTCATCGCCGAGGCCTTCACCAAGGTCGAAGCCCCCGCGGCCCTCGGCGAGACGCCCACCGTGCAGGTCCGCCCTGTCAAGGTGGAGGACCTCGTCTCCCGCACCTCGATGTCGCTCCCGCCCCGGAACGCACCGGCCGGCGCCACCGCGGCCGCCATCACCGCGAGTGCCGCGGACCCCACGCCGCCCCCGCCCGCCGACTCGGCCAAGGTGGGGGCCGCGCTGCTCGAGACCATTTATAACGCCCCGGCCGCGCAGCCCGCGGCAGCAACGCCGAGCGCCCGCCCTTCGCAGCAGCTCGAGGCCAAGCCGACCAGCGGCAACACGGCTACGAAGCTGGGCGCTGCCAACGCCGCAGCAGTGGGGGACCAGCCTACCCAGCCGCCCCTCGCCCGCCTTACCACCAAGGTCCCCTTCGCCCCTGTCAACCAGACCGCCATGCTCGAGCTCCAGACCGAGCTCCAGGCGATCAAAAGGCTCGTGGGTCAGGTCCTCTCGACCGCCCGCACCACTGCCGCGACCGTGGTGCCCAACGCCGCGTCCAACCTCTCGTCCATGGCCGGCGCGAGCGACCCCCTCTTCGCCCTCTACCTGCGCCTCCAGGACGCCCAGGTCTCCCCCGCCATTACCGAGGAGCTCATCGGCGCCGTCCGCGACGAGCTCACCCCCGCCGAGCTCGCCGAGCCCGAGGTCGTCCGCGCTGGGATGCTCCGCGCGATCGCAGCCCGCATCCCGGTCGTGGGCTCGATGTCCCGCCCAGGCGCCCACGATGAGTCCGGTCGCCCGCTCACAATCGCCCTCGTCGGCCCCACCGGCGTGGGCAAGACCACGACCATCGCCAAACTCGCGGCCGCGTACAAGCTCCGCCAAGGCAAGAAGGTCGGCCTGATCACCAGCGACACCTACCGCATCGCCGCGGTGGACCAACTCCGGGTGTACGCCAACATCATCGGCCTGCCGCTCAAGGTGGTGATGACGCCCCGCGAGATGGCGGCCGCGTGCAGCAGCCTCGCCGACCACGATGTCATCCTTATCGATACCGCCGGCCGCTCGCAGCACGACGCGACGCGCCTCGACGAGCTCCAGACCTTCATCGAGGCCAGCAGCCCGCACGAGACGCACCTGATGCTCTCGGCCACGGTCGCCGAGCCCGTGCTGCTCAAGGCCGCGGAGAAGTTCGGCGCCCTCTCGCCGACGCGGGTTATTTTCAGTAAACTGGACGAGGCCGTGAGCTTTGGCGTGCTCCTCAACGTGATGCACGGCCAAACTCAAGGCCAGAAGCTCAAGGTCAGCTACGTCACCACCGGACAGGAAGTCCCGGACCAGATTGAACTTGCGCAGGCGGACCGCTTGGCTCGCCTGGTGCTTGATGGGGAGTTGGTCAGGTGAGTTCTCTCAACGTCTCGATCACAGGCGCACTCCCCGGCGGGCTCAAGTTCACCGGCGACAACCGCACCGTGCAGCCCCGGCCCGACGATCAGGCCTCCCGCCTTCGCTCCATGGTTGACGCCATGAACGGCGTCGGCGCGCCCGCGCCGCAGCCGCCCCGCGTCGCCGCGGCACCCGCCCCCGAGCGCCGCTGCCCGGTGGTCTCCATCACCAGCGGCAAGGGCGGCGTCGGCAAGACCTCCACCAGCGTCAACCTCGCGATCGCGCTCACCGAACTCAAGCTGCGCGCCACACTGCTCGACGCCGACCTTGGCCTGGCCAACGCCGACGTGCTCTGCGGAATGACGCCCACCACGCGCCTCGACGCCGTGGTGCAGCAGGCCAAGGCCGACCCCCTGGTGTACGGCCACAACCCGCCGCGGCGCAGCCTCGCCACCATCGCCATCGATGCCCCCGGCGGCTTCCGCCTCGTGCCCGGCTCCGTCGGAATCTCTCGGATGGCCAACCTGCCCGCGCAGCAGCGCGAGATCATCCTCCGCGGCTTGTCCGAACTCGAGGCCGACTCCGACGTCGTGCTGGTCGACACGGGCGCCGGCCTCTCCGACTCGGTCACCACGTTCGCCGCCGCGGCCGATCTCACGCTCGTCGTCGCCACCCCCGAGCCCACCTCCATTGCCGACGCCTACGCGATGATCAAGGCCGTCGCCCACCTCCGCGCGGCCAAAGCCCCCGGCACCGGCTTCCGCACCGCCATCGTCATCAACCAGGCCCGCAACCCCACCGAGGGTCAGGCCGTGCACGCCCGACTCGCGGCCACCGCCAAGCGCTTCCTCGGTATCGAGCCGCCGCTTCTGGGCGTCATCCCGCAGGATGACGTAGTCCCAGCCAGCGTGCGACTCCGCAAGCCCGTGCTGCTGCACGCGCCGACCAGCAGGGTCGCGAAGGACCTGCGCACCCTCTCGGTCGAGCTCGCCCACTTGCTGGGCGTGCAGAAGAAGCCCGTCGAGCAGCCCGCGAAGCGGGGTCTGTTCGGGTTTCTGCGCAAGTAATGCGCGCAACGATCCTGCTCTGATGGTCGTGTCTTCGCGCACTCTCGCATCCACCCCACCCTCGGCCGCGCACCGGTACGCCCTTTGCGGTTTATGCCGTCGCCCCGCGCACGGAATTCCGCGCGCGGCGGCAAAGTCGCGCCCGCATCCAGCCGATGCTGGCCTTGCGGCCTTGTCCGGTAACCGCCCTCCCGCGAGCTCATGGAGCACCGCTTGCACAACCAGGCCCGCGTCGTCACCGCGGTCTTCGCGCTTTCGGGCTTCGCGGTCGCCATCGCCTGCGGCCTTTCCGCCGGCAACTACGGCGGCATCATCCTCTCGCGCGCCATCGCGGCCATGATCGGCTGCCAGATCGTCGGCATGCTCGCGGGCGCCATCGTGCAGCGCGTCACCACCGACCACGAGGCGCGCTACCGCGCCGACAACCCTGTGCCGAAGTCCACCAGCGACGGCGTCGTCGTTGTGGATGAAGCTGTGGATACTTCCGCGGACAACACGCATGCAGCGGCGTAACACGAAAAAACACTTGAATTCTTGCAGTTGTGTCCTTGCACCGGCGCGGAGTCGTTATACTCCGCCCGCCGGTCAAGGACGACTCGGCGCGCAGTGATGCAGGCGTGCGGCGCACTTCCCGCGACGCACGCAAACAACGGTCAAGGACACGACCAATGGCAATCAAGTCAGCACCACGAAGCGGTCTGCGTTCCGGCGGGCGGTTCAACGCCCGCCATGCCGAACCCTCCAACATCCGCTCCCCGCTCGACAAGCTGCCCATCAACGAGCTGTGGAAGAAGTACCAGGCGAACCCCACCGAGGAGGTCCGCAACTACCTCATGGAGAAGTTCCTCCCGCTCGTGCGCTACAACGCCGAGCGCATCCACACGCGCCTGCCCGACGAGGTCGACATCGAGGACCTGATGTCCGCGGGCATCTTCGGCCTGATGGACGCCATCGACGCCTTCGACCTCGCCCGCAAGGTGAAGTTTGAGACCTACTGCGCCCCGCGCATCCGCGGTGCCATCCTCGACGAGCTCCGCTCGATGGACTGGGTGCCGCGCCTGGTCCGTTCCCGCAGCAACAAGGTCGAGCAGGCCCGCCAGCAGATCGAGAAGGAGACCGGCGAGCCCGCCACCGACCAGCAGGTCGCACAGAAGCTGGGTGTCAAGGGCGAGGAGTTCGACAAGCTCAAGCGTGACAGCTCGGCCGTGACCACCCGCAGCCTCACGCAGCGGGCGTTCCCCAGCGACAGCGGGCGCGACGTCCGCGAGATCGACGTCATCCGTGACGAGACGCAGAGCAACCCCGTCATTGACATCCAGCGGCGCGACCTCCGCGACCTGATCACCAGGGGTCTCTCGCGCTCTGAGCGCCTCATCGTCATCCTCTACTACTACGAGGGCATGACCATGAAGGAAATCGGCGCGACGCTCGACCTCTCCGAGAGCCGCGTCAGCCAGATGCACAGCTCCATCCTCGCCCGCCTCAAGAGCCAGATGCAGTTCCGCATGCGCGAGCTCGAACCGGTGGAATGAAAAGACGCCGGCGCTGAGCCCTCTCCCGCGACGCCGGAATTGAGCCGCTCCGGGTGAAGTACCAGACTGACGGCGACTCGCAGCCACTAAGATGACCTCACCAACCCGCGCCACGCCGCGGGTTTTTTCATTCCTAAACTCCCCCGTGCCCACCGCCGCCATCGCCCTCGGCAGCAACATCGGCGACCGCCGCGCCCACGTCCACGCGGCGTTCCAGGCGCTGGGGGCTCTCCCGGACTCAAAGCTCCTTGCATCCTCCGACCTCTTCGAGACGGCGCCAGTCGGCCCAGTCCCACAGGGCCACTATCTCAACGCCGCCGCGAAACTCGAGACGTGGCTCCCGCCCCGCGCCTTGCTCGAGCACCTCCTCGCCATCGAGAAGACCCAAGGCCGCGACCGCGGCAGCGAGCAGCGGTGGGGGCCCCGCACCCTTGACCTCGACCTCCTTCTTTACGACGGGCTGACCATCGACGAGCCGGGGCTCCAAATCCCCCACCCCCGGCTGCACGAGCGGCTGTTTGTGCTCGAACCCCTCGCCCGGGTCTGGCCTGACGCGGTGGTGCCTGGGCACGGTCGGACAGTTGCGCAACTCCTGCACGCCCTTCGCGTACCATCCGCGCGATGAAGCCCGCCGCACTGCTCCTGCTCGCCGCCGCCTGCACACACGCTCTCGCCCAGCAACAGCCGCGCGAGCCCGACCCTCATCCGCCTACCCCTGCCGAGATTGAGCAGGTCGCCCCCACGCCCAGGAAGGTCCCGCAGATCGACCTTCCTGAGACCATCGACGCGGCCCTCGCCCGCGCTCGCGAGTCCTACCGAGTCGGCTCTATCGCCGAACGCGTGCAGATCACAGTGACCACGAAGGACGAACAGCAGCGCGCCACCACCGTCCTGTTCCGCGTGTTCGCCGGCACGGAGGCCGCGCACCACCAGGATCGCCGCGTGTTCCTCGACCTGGGCCGTCTCCAAATCGCGGCCGACAGCACTGGCGTCACCGCCGTCACGCCGCGCGAGCCCGAGCTCTACTTCCAAGCGCCGGTGACACCGCCGATCACGCTCGACGAGCTCTGGAACGCCGTGCCACCGGTGCCGCTGCCGCAGCTTGAATGGGCCCTGGGCGAGGACACCGGCCGCATCGGGCGTGTCGTCACGGCCATCCTCCAGGCGTCGTGGACGAGCGTGCAGTACACGAAGGACCTCGGCGTCATCTTCAACGGCACCTCCCCCAGCGGCCCCGCCTCTGCCGAGTTCGCCCGTGACGGCCGCCTGGTGCGCCTGAGCGTGCCGCTCTCGCGCGAGGGCGACCGCATCGAGCTGCGCGTCACGCCCGAGGAGGCCGGCAACGCGTGGACGATCCCGCTCGAGGGCCGCAAGCCCGTCCCCTCGCTGGCGGACCTGCGCCCCCGCCCACCGGAGATCATGCCCGGCGGCCGCCTGCCCGCGCTCAGCCTGATGACGCGTGACCTGGATTCCTGGTCGCTCCAGGACGAGCTGGACCGCCTTCCCTCACCCGACCTCGCCCGCGTTCCCACCTACGGCCTGCTCGTCGTCTACCGGCCCGCGGGCACCACCGCTGAGCAGGATGCGGAGATCGGGGCCCGCGCCGTGACCCTCGCCCGTGCCGACGTGAGCCATGCGCAGCCCGACCCCACACGCCGCCCCCGGCTGGTGCCGGTCGTCATCCCCGTGCTCGACCTCGCTGACATGAACCGCACCAAGCTCGTCACCATCGACGACGCGTGGGCCGCCCGGCAGAAGGACGCGCCCCCGCGCTACTTCAGCCCTACCGGGATCGGTGAGATGGACCGCCTCGCCCGCGGCAGCAGCGCCGTTGTCATCATCATCGACTCCACCCAGAAGATCCTCAGCACCATCCCGCTCGAGAACCGCGCCGATGCCGAGTCGGTCGCGCAGGAGATCGGCAGCCTGCTCGAGGCCGCGGCTGCGTTGCCCGCGGCCCCATGACAAAGACACAAAAACGTAGTGGGCACGACGAGCGATCCATCGCTACAAGCCGTGCCCACGTTCCTTCAAGGATGTAGAACCGAGAATCGTGCCACCGAGATGTCTTCATCTCGGTGGTGCGTTCGCGAGCCTCAGCTCGCCTGCGCCCGCGGGTGGGCCTTGTTGTAAGCATCCTGCATGCGCTGCGTGGAGAGGTGCGTGTAGACCTGCGTCGTGCTCAGGCTCTGGTGGCCCAGCAGCTCCTGGACGCTGCGCAGGTCGGCGCCGTTGTCCAGCAGGTGCGTGGCGAAGCTGTGCCGCAGCGTGTGCGGGCTGATCGAGGGGTCGAGCCCGACCTGCTTGAGGTACTTGTCCAGCTTGCGGCGAACCGAGCGGGAGGAGAGCCGCCCGCCGTGCTTGTTGATGAACAGCGGCAGGCGCGAGTGGCCGTTGTTGATTACGGGTCCGAACTTGGCGTCGGCCCGCATCATGTCCAGGTAGCGGTTGATCGAGGCGATGGCGTGCGAGCCCAGCGGGACGATCCGCTCCTTCTTGCCCTTGCCGCGAACGCGCAGCGCCTCGCCCGCAAGGTCCAGGTCCTCGACCGCGAGGCCCACCAGCTCGCTGACGCGGATGCCGGTGGAGTACAGGGTCTCCAGCATCGCCCGGTCGCGCCGCCCCAGCACCTCGGCGTCGCCCGGCGCCGCCAGCAGCCGCTCGACCTGATCGATCGTGATCGCCTTTGGCAGCCGCTTGGCCTGGCGGGGCGTGCGGATGACGGTCATCGGGTTGCCCGCGCACAGCCCGCGACGGTCCGCCCACTTGTAGAAGCTGCGGAGCGTCGCGATCTTGCGGGCCATCGTGGCCGCGGAGTACTGCTGCGTGCCCAGGTGCGCCAGGAACGCGCGGACCACTTCCGCCTTGCTGGCGCAGATGATCTCGGTCAGCGTGCCGGTCCCGGAGACCTGCCCCTTGCTGGCCGCGGCCTTGTCCATCGCCGCCTGCTCACGGGCGTCGTTGATCTCGATCTTGTGCTCGCCGGCGAGGTACTCGATGAACTGGCGGAGGTCCGCCCCGTAGCACCGCGCCGTGTACGGCGAGAAGTGCCGCTCATCGGCGAGGTAGACGGTAAACGCATCCGTGATGGGCAGACTCGACATGACTGACTCCCCGCTCGTTCGTCTCTGCTGTCTCCGCCGCGGGTGCGTCCGTTGCACCTCGCGCCGGGGCGATTGTCCAGTAACTGCTTCGGCGTATTCCAAGGCCCTCTTGACCGCTCATGCCCGAAAACTGAAAAATCGCTCGCTACCGCTCCGGGGCCTCGGCCGACCGCTTTTCAGTCTGGCCCGCCCCCGGCAGCCGCACCCACTCCTGCTGGATCAGCTCATCCACCGCGTGGTACGCCCCGAACTCGCAGTACAGGTCCATGCTGGCCAGGTACCGCCGCCAGCCCAGGGCGGTGGGGCCCTTGAGCCGTCCCTGGGCAAAGCTCCGCACATCCATCTGCACCTGGTGGTTCTTGGCGTCCAGATGCTGAGAGATGACCGCCACCGGCCCTTCGTCGCGGCTCCACGTCATGGCCGGTGCATCGGTGCCCTTGGTCGCCAGAGTCCGCGGGTCCAGCGGCTCCCGCCCCGGCGCCATCGACCCCGGGCGGGCGTACAGCGCCAGCGCCAAGCCGAGCGTGGGGACGTAAGGGTCGTACGCGGTAACGCTGCCCACCAGCACGCCGTCCACGCCCATCGCCTGCGCCAGCGACCGGGCCTCGGCGGGCGAGCGCAGGCTGGTATATCCCAGCACGTTCATCGCCTGGATGGTCCGGTTCAGCGGCACGCACCGCACGCCCTCGACCTCTTCCGCGGCCGCGACCACCTTGTCGCTCACCGCGCCGATGTCGACGAGTGAGGTGCCCGATTCGTTCCGCAGCGGCACTACCGCCCACAGCACCTCGCCGCGGCTGACGTCATACGGCGCAACGATCTTGCGCGGCGCAGTCAACGGCGGCTCCTTCGGCCCGCCGCAAGCGCCCAGAAACGGCGTCACGCCGAGCGCGAGCCCGAGCGTGAGCGATAACCTCAGCTTTGCACGTTGTGGCATCCTGCCCCTCGTACCCTACGAGCCCCGAGCGCAAGCTCGGAAGCCCTCATCCTCACGCGCCAGCATCCTGCCCGCGCGTCCTAACCATCGAACTCACTGATCCGTGTGCTTCTCCGAAGCCGTCGTATGCTCCTCGATCGAAGCCGGGCCATTCGCGACCGGCTCGCTCTCGTTGAACTTCGCGTTTGCCGGCGCGGCCGCGGTCGCGGTAGTGGGGGACACGCCCGCCCCCAGCGCCGCCTGCGCCGAACGCACCGCGGGGCCCAGGTCCAGCGACCAGATGTTGTCCTTGCCCGACCGGTCGCTCACGAAGAACAGCCGGTCGTTGCCGCCCCATACCGGGCTGAGCGCCAGGCCGGTGCCGTCGGTCAGACGCACCTTGCCCTCGCCCTCGCCCGAGATCATCCACAGCGTCGCCCACTGCGGGCGCGAATCGGACCCGTCCACCGGCACCTCGGTGTACACGACCCACTGCCCGTCGGGGCTCCACGAAGGGTCGATCAGCGCCGTCTCCGCGCTGCTGGCGATCTCCGTTGTGTTGCCGGTCGTGCCGTTGCTGATCTCGACCGTCCACAGGCTGAAGGTCCGCCGCCCGCGCTCGCGCCCCAGCTGGAACAGGACCTTGTCGCTGCCGTTGCTGCCCGTGCCCGCGACCGGGCACCACTGCGGCAGCACGCCGTAGCCGATGAAGTTGGCGACCGCGGGGTTGGCAACCTCGGTCACCCACATCTCCCACCGCCCGCTCGCCTGGCCCTGGCGCGAGAACACCAGGCTGCGCCCGTCGGGCGACCACGAGGGGTGCACGTCGTCCGCGCTGTCGCTGGTCACCTGCACCGCGCGCCCGCCGGTCACGGGCATGACGTAGATGTCCCAGTTCCCTGTGCGGTCGCTCGCGAACGCGATCGACTTGCCGTCGGGGCTGATCGCCGGCATCGCGTCCTGCCCCGGGTCGTTCGTCAGCTGCGTCACCACGCGGCTGTCGGTCTTCTTCCAGTAGATATCCGCGTTGGTGCGGTGCTGCGTGCTGGCGAACACCAGCTTCTTCCCGTCGCGGGAGACGCAGGGGTCAAAGTCCGCGCCCTCCTCGGCAAACGTCACGCGGCTCACGCCCGTCATCACCACGCCCGGCGTGCCGCCCTCGTCCGTCCCGTCGCTCGAAAGGGTGAGCGCCGAAGCGCCACGCGGCCCGCTCGCAGAGGCTCCGGGCTTCACCTGCACCGACAACAGCGACACGTTCATCGGCGGCGGGATCCGCAGCCGCGCCCGCGGCCCTGTAGACGCCACCGGCGAAGGCTCGCTCTGCACCTGCACCATCGGCTCTGGGCGGTGCACCGGGCGCGGCTCGCTCGCGCACCCCGCCACCAGCACGGTCCCGGCCACGGCCACGATCTGCGCACACGTCTTCATAGGTCCCACCTCTGCACGAGGGCGTCAAAGCAGTATCGCCCGCGACAGGGCCATCCGTTTATCGGACTGCCCCGCGCGCGGACTTCAACCCGCGGCCACACGCCGCGGCACCTGCCACCATCGGACTTTGGGACCTGCGACTTAACGGGCCAAGGGTCCTACTCCCTCGGCTCCCGCCTCACGATCGCCGGCGCGATCCCCTTCCGCACCCACGGGATGCCCGGGTCCTCCAGCACGTTCAGGTGCTCGAGGTAGTGGGCGAGGGCCCCCTCGGTGAACCGCGAAAGGAACTCCGTGGTGGCCGTGGGGTTGAGCTCCAGGATCCGCTCAACCAGCTGCGCCCGCGACAGGAACGCGGGGCGTCGCTCGTGCTGCAACAACTCCGCCTGCTGACCGCGGCTGCCTCCGTGGCTCGTGACCATTGCGCCTCCGTGCTGCTACCCTCGCCCGGAGGCCCACCAGCGGAACGGCGGAACGCAACAACCCCGCCGGCCGGTGGAACCAGCCCGGACGATCTCCGCCCGCACGACCGCAATCCACGTGCCGTGCCCGGGCTCGAAAGGTGTGTCAATGCAGGTCCGTGTGCTCCGCCACGCCCAGCCCGGTTCATCGGTCTACGGCTGGATAGAACCGGAAAACTCAGATGTCACCGGGGACCCCTCCTGGGTGCCATGGCGACGTCTCCGTCGCTATGTCCTCGAGTCCGCAATACCCGTTACTGAACTTCAAGTTCCTGCTGACGCACAAGTTGTGATCCGCTCCGTGCCGACCGGCGACACGCCCGCCTGGCTCCCCGCCCCCCGGGCCGAGTTCCTCGCCTGGTGCCAGCACCTCGAGCAGGCCCTCCCCAACCCCCTCTGCATCTGGCCCACGGCCCAGGGCTCCGTCTCCGACGTCCCTTCTCTCCGCTCGTTCCTGACTGCCGCCGAGCAGCGTGGCCGTCCATGGACGTTCCTCTTCGACCCAGTCTCGATGCTCACGCCCGCGATGCTCGCCAACGCCGATGACCACCTCGTGCGTCTGTTCGAGTCCCTCTCTGACCACCCGGCGCGCGAGGCCACGCTCCTCGCCGACGCCGCGGCCATCGGTGAGACGGTCACCCCCGCCCCGCTGGGGTCGGGCCCGCTCACCAGCCTCGTTCTCCGCCTCGCAACCCCCCGCCCGGCCGGCATCGTCCTCGTCGAACACCACCTGCCCGAGCAACTCGCCCTGCTCTGAATCCCTACACTCCCCGCCTATGCAGGACCCCGTCACCAGACTCGACCACCCCGTCTTCGGCGTGGTCAAGCAGGCCTTCCCCGGCAAGAAGTTCCGCGCCGCTGAGTTCCGCGGCCAGTCCACGCTCGTGGTCGAGCCCCAGGACGCCCACGAAGTCCTCGCCTTCCTCAAGACCGATCCCCGCTGCGACTTCAACTTCCTCTCGGACGTCGGGGGCGTCGATTACCTGAACTACCCCGCCCCCCAGCCCGGCCGCTTCGCCGTGGTCTGGAACCTCTGCTCCTACGCCCGCACTGACCGGCTCTTCGTCAAGACCTACCTCAACCCCAGCCTCCCCACCGACGGCACGGCCGACGACCCCGCCCTGGTGGTCGACTCGGTCTGCGACCTCTGGCCGGGGGCCGAGTGGAACGAGCGAGAGTGCTTCGACATGTTCGGCATCCGCTTCAGGGGCCACCCGGACCTCCGCCGCATCCTGCTGTGGGAGAGCTACCCGGCCCACCCCCTCCGCAAGGACTACCCCGTCCGTGGGCGTGGCGAGCGCGAGGCGTATCGGGTGGTGGACCGCACCTCGTCGTAACGGGCCCGCGCCCGCTCCGTAGAAAGGGTGTCTGCCTATAGGTCCTATGGGACCTATACGACCTATAGGACCCACGCCCATGTCCAAGCGAATCAGCCTGCTGCTTCTCTGCGTTTCAGGGCTGCTGCTTCCCGCCTGCGAAGAGAAGCACGAAAGCCCCGAGGCCACCATCGCCGCGCTGCGGGCCAGCGTTGAGCAGGGGCGCGCCGACAAGATCCCCAACTACCTCTACGCCGACACGCCGGAGATGCGCAAGCTGCTCACCCGCTTCGGCAAGCTGCTCGGGAACCTCCAGAAGCTCGGCACCGCCGTCGCCACCAAGTTCCCCAAGGAAGTGGGGGAGCTGAAGGCTAAAGCCGAGGCCGCGGCCAAGGACGGCAAGTCCTCCAGCTTCCTGAGCCAAATGATGGCGCAGCAGCGCGGCGGCCGCCGCAACGTCGCCGTGCAGGTTGGCGGCAGCTCTCCGCAGAGCCGCGACAAGATGCGCGACGCGTTCAACGACACGATGAAGCAGCTGTTCGCCGACCCCTACGGCTGGATCCAGCGCAGCGAGCAGCGTCTCAGCACCGAGTTCCTGACCGATGAGTCGGTCGCCGTGCTGTGGGACGGCGAGCCCGTGCTCGCGCCCATTGGCATGGTGATGAAGCGCGACCAGCGCGACGGCAACTGGTACTTCGTCATCCCCACCAACATCCCGGGCATGAACCGCATCCTGCCCAAGAGCGAGCGCGAGTACCAGATCTGGGGCGGCCTGATTACGGTGTTCGACAAGATGATCGTGGACCTCACGAAAGAGGTCGAAAACGGCACGATCAAGTCGATCGACGAGCTCTCGTTCAAGGCCGGCGAGATGGCCTTCATGCCGGCGATGCTCACCGTGTACGCCTATACGCAGCTCAAGGACGCCGAGAAGAAAGAGGCTAAGGCCGCGGAGGCCAAAGCGTCCGCCCCGGCAGTCCCCGGCAAGTGACGCTGCTCAGCGGAAGAACCCGCCGCTGCCACCGGAGAACACGTCCCCGCCGCCCGAGAAGCGCCCGCTGCCCTGCGCCCCGTACGGCTGGAACACGAACCCGAAGCTCGTCTCGCCCGTGATGTCGTTGAACGACACGGTGACACCCAGCAGCATGCTGGAGAACCGCCGCCGCACCTCGACGACCGTGCTCTGGAAGCCGCCGCCGTTGACGTCGTACGTCAGGCCGACGGAGGCTGCGTACTTCTCCGTCAGGTCGTAGCTGCTGCCGAACACGAGGTACGTCGAGTCCTGCGGGTTGATGTACCGCGCATCCAGCATGCTGGTGAAGCCCGGCGCGTGCCGCACCAGCAGCCCCACGTTGCTCACCGCCTGCTGGTTGGCGTCGAAGTCGTACACCACGCCGCCCGCGATGCTGGTCGCGTCCGTCAGCCGAAGCACGGCGTCCACCACGCCGAACTCGCCCGCGCTGCTCAGTTCCGGCCGGTAGTCAAAGAACCGCGGGATCGGGCTTTTCCGCGTGGCGTCGTCGGTGCTGTACACGTAGTCGGTGCTCACCGTCAGCAGGTCCACGTTGTGCCACTGCCCGGGGCCGCCGCGCTGGGTCTGGAACGTCTGCGTCACGCCGATGCGGGCCATGCCGCCGTCGGCGAGGCTTTCCACTTCGTAGTCGTACGTGGGCAGGTCGCCCGCCTCGATGCTCGTGCCCGCGACCTGCACGGTCGCGTTGGGCTCAATCAGGTGCCGGATGCGGTGGATGTCCAGCAGTCGCGAGTCGACGTCGTCGTACACCCGCTGCACCGTGGTCGATAGCCGCACGCCCGCCGCGGACCACAGCCGCACGTTGTCGTCATTGTCCGGCGAGTACACCTCGAAGGAGTCATCCCACGCGGTCACACGCCCGACCGCGTACGGCATGATCTTGATCGGCCCTGCCTCGGTGGTAATGGCCAGTTCCTGGCGCGTGTCGCCCCGCGTTACGCCGTCCTCGAAGAGCCCTTGCCCGCGCAACCGGTCCGCGATCGACTGGTCGAAGTTGATGCCGAAGGCGCGCTGCGAGAGCGAGTTCCGCGTGAAGCCGCGGTCCCGTGCCTCCTCCTCATCGAAAACGAACTCCACCCGCCCGGCGCGGTACTCGTGCGTCCACGTCAGCAGGCCCGGTGAATAGTTCGCCAGCAGGTCGTCCGCCTGGCGCGCATAGAACGCCTCGGGCAGCTTGTTGACCGTGTACCCCTGGCTCTGCAGCAGCCACTCGTTGACCAGGAAGTCCTCGAACGTCGCCTTGGCCTGCAGCGACAGGTACGAGTTGTCATCCACCCGCCGCAGCGTTGCCCGATTCGTGAACTCCCGCGCGTTCTCCGCCATCTGCGGGAACAGCGCCGTCACCAGCGTGGCGTCGCTGATGGTGGAGGCTTCCGCGATCAGCGTCCACTCTCGATTGAACCGGTACCGCCCCTCGCCGACGATCAGCCCGCGGAACTCGCCGTCGTGGTTCAGGCGCGTGCCGGGCTTGAGGATGTCGGTGCCGCGGTCGCTGGGCAGGGTGTACGCGAACAGCCCGCCCTCGCTCTTCGCGGTATTCCACTTGAAGCGCCCGCCCACGCCCGCGCCGCGCTCGAAGTAAAAGTCCGTCAGCAGGTCCAGCTCGGTATCCCGCGGCCGCTCCAGCCCCAGCAGCGTGTACGCGTTCAGCGTCGCCCGCACGGCACCGCCGCTGCCGCTGCGGTTCTCCACCCGGAAGTCCTTGATCGGGAACTGCGACGGGTCGCCGCTGTACCGCGGCCAGTAGAACACCGGGATCCCCATCGCCTGCAGGGTGATGTTCCGCGCATCGACGATCGTCCGCGTGTCGGTCACCGGCCCTGGGGGCGCCGTGCCCTCGGCGACCTCCTCCGGGTCAGGTTCAACGATGTCGTCCTGCTTGGTGATGGTGACGCTCGTTGCGCCGATCGCGAGCTCGGGGTCGAAGAACGCGGTGTTGGTGAAGCGAGCGTCCTTCGCGACGAACTGGCGCGCCGACTCCTGCCGGATGCTCTTGGCACGCACGTACAGCGGCAAGCGCCGCTTCTCGTCGAACGTCCAGTACACCGCGTCGATCATCGCGGCCTTGTTCGCCCTGAAGTCGTAGTAGACCTGCGGCGCGTTCACGTGGTGAGTGCCGTCGCTGGCGAAGACCCCGCCCTCGAGGTACACGCCGCGGATCGCGTCCGCGCCCAGCCGCGCAAGGTCCGTGAGCTTCCCGGGGTCGCCGAAGACCACCGCTCGCTGCGCCCTCATCGTCAGCACGCGCCCGCGCGGGTCCTCGTACTGCACCACCACTCCGCCGGTGGCGATGACCGAGCTCTCCTCCGCCCCTCCCGACACCAGCACGCGGTCATCCGCCGCGATCGTGACAATCCCGTCGCTCGCAAAGATCGGCTCGTTCTCGGCCGTCTGGGGTGGACCGCCAATGGGTACCCCGCCGCTCCGCGGCGGCTCTTCACTCGGCCCGCTCACCTTCGGCGGCCCCCCCGCCGTCTGGTCTCCCGTCACAGGTGCACGCTGAGCCTGCTGATCCCCCGTCGGCTGCCCCGCTGGCGACGACGCCTCTGCCCGCCCACCATCCTGTCCTGTCACCCGCGGCCCCGGACGGGCCGTGCGATCGGGCACCTGTGGGCTCGATGGGCGCTGCCTGGCAGCAGTGGGGGGCTCCGAGCCGGCCTCCCCCGCCTCCGGAGGGCGCGAGTACGCCCGCGACTCAATCTGATCCGGCCGCAGCAGCGGCCCGCGAGGCGGCCGCACCGCCGTGCTCTTCCGTGAAAGCCGTGGCAGCAGCGCCGCGGCCGCGCTCGGCTCCGCGATGCCCAACTCCTTCCGCAGCGACTTCGCCATCGCCTGCTCACCGGCGCTCACGAGTGCCTCAGCCTCGCCCCGCCCCGGCGCCCGCTCGATCAGCAGGTCCGCCGCGATCTGCACCGGTCCTTCGACCTCAACAACACCCTTCACCGGCAGCCGTTCCGAGGCCATCGACACCCCGCCCGCCGGGTCGGCGGCCGAGCCCATCTCCTCGAAGTAGGCGAACACCTGTGTGGCGGGCCGGCCATCAACGACTACGCCCTCCATCCACACCGCGGCGCGTTTCGCCCGGAACGTGTACCCGGCGATCACCGCCCGCACGTCGCCCTCGATGATCAGCCGGCGCGTGGAACCCTCCGCCCACGACCACGCCCTGGTCCCCGCAAAGCCCAGCCGCCCCGCGACCGGCGCCTGCGCGAAACGCACGCCGGCGAACCCGCGCCCATCGATCCCGCTCGCGCGGTCATCCCGCGGCGCAACCTGCTGTGCTTGCACTGTTTGCGGCACAGCCGCACACCCGCCCGCCAGGGCCAGGAGCCACGAACCAACCACGAAATGCCCCGACCCGGTCCTGCGTGCCATGAGCCGCGATGGTAAGGACTTCCGCGCCGCCCCTCAACAACGCGGGAATTGTCGCAACAACCGCGCGCCCGCCACGGTAACCTCGTGCACGCGGCGAAAGCCGCGCAGGAGAAAGAGACATGCGCACCCGCATCGCCGCCATCGCGGCCGTCGTCGGCATTGCCGCCACCGTCCACGCACAGACCGAGGTCAAGTACCAGGTCTCCCGCGCCGGGCAGGAGAACTGGTCGTCCTCGCTGAGCGTCGCGCCCAATACCCCGGTCGACATCCGCGTGCTGGTCTCGTACAAGGGCCTCGCCCCCGCGCTTGGTCTTGGCTCCGTGATTTTCCAGCCCACCATCAGCAACTGGGTGAGCAGCGGCGCCGCCGATTCTCTGACCCCCATCAACGCGATCGGCTGGGTCACTGACGCCCCCAACACGTACGGCAAGATGAGCCCGTTCGTCCGCACCAACGGCACGCTCTCCACGCCCCAGGCCTACGTCGGGCACTCGCACAACATCAGCGGCACCAACTACCTCCGCATCGCGCTGCCGCACGTGACCAGCTGGTTCGGGGGCACCGGCAATACCAGCGGCGGCAGCGGCATCCTCATCGGGCAGATCAACCAGAACGCCCCCGGCCGCCCGACCAACCTGCCCCCGGCAAGCACGGCCAACCAGGAAGTCGTCGTGCTCAAGTTCAAGATCAACATCGGCGCAGCCCTCGACCCCCGGCTGCTGACGATCACAACCCCAGCCAACGGGTTCGGCAACCTCGACCCTGACTCCGGGCTCCGCACGGGCAACTGGTTCGCCAACTCCACCGAGCATGTCGGCAGTATTCAGGAGGCGGCGTTCGCGACACCCGCATTCATCAACGTCATCCCGGCGCCTGGCACGTGCGTGCTGATCAGCACGCTGTTGGTGGTCGCCCGCCGTCGTCGTTGATGACGGAACAAAAGCGGGCGCCACCAGGCGCCCGCTCTCACGAGCACTGTTCACAAACGGGGGCGTCAGCCCCCGTTTTCATTACGGCGCCCACACGTCCGCGACCTTGCCGCCCGTCGCCACGCCGTTCGCGTGGCCGTTGGCATGCCCGTTCGCGTGCGTGCCGTCGGCGTTGTGCATGGGCCCCACGCTGTTGGTGGTAATCCGCCCGCCCTTGATGCCCGGGAAGTGCTCGCCCTGCCAGCTGTCGGTGTACTTGGGGTCGTCCAGCTCCAGCGCCGCCTTCGTCGGGTACAGCGGCCGGAAGGTGTCGCACATCACCGCCAGTTCGCCCGTGTACTTGGCGTCCAGGCTCGCCTCGATGGTGCCCGGGTGCGGGCCGTGCGGGATGCCCTGCGGGTGCGCCGTGAGGCTGCCGACCTCGATGCCCTTGCGGCTCCCGAAGTTGCCCTCGACGTAGTACAGGACCTCGTCGCTGTCGAGGTTGCTGTGGTTGTACGGCACCTTGATGGCGTTGGGGTGCCAGTCCAGCATCCGCGGGCAGAACGAGCAGATGACGAAGTTGTGCGCCTCGAAGGTCTGGTGAATGGGCGGCGGCATGTGCAGCTTGCCGGTGATCGGGCTGAAGTCGTCGATGTTGAACGCGAAGGGGTAGTAGCAGCCGTCCCAGCCCACGACGTCGAGCGGGTGATAGTGGTAGATGTACGAGTGCACGCGGTCGCGGGCCTTGATCCGCACCTCGAAGTCGCCGCGCTCATCGAAGGTCAGCGGCAGCTCCGGCAGCCGTAGGTCGCGCTCGCAGTACGGCGCGTGCTCCAGGAACTGCGACGTGTGCTTGCTCACATACCGCGGCGGCGGCCCGATGTGGCTGCCATTGGTGGTCTCGATCAGCAGGAACTTGCCGAAGGGCATCTGCTCGACCGGCGGCTCGCCCTCCTTCGCCTGCGTCCGCTTGTCCCAGACCCACTTGTAGATGACCCCCTTGGGGATCACCACGTAGTCCTTGGGCCCGAACTTGATCGTGCCCATCATCGTGTACACGGTGCCCGAGCCGAAGTGCACGAAGATGCACTCGTCGCCCTGGCCATTCTTGTAGTGGTAGCCCATCTGCTCGGCCGGATTGCACACCGCCATCTCGCAGTCGCTGTTGCCGAACAGCACCACGCGACCGGTCACCATGTCGCCCTTAGGCTTCAGCGGCGCGCTCTTGACGTGCCGCATCCGCATCACGTCGGTCTCGGCGTACTCCACCTTGGTCGAGTACAGGGTCTTCCAGCCGCTCACCTGGGTGGGCGGGTGGATGTGGTACATAGTCGTGGTGGGCCCCACGAAACCCTCGGTTCCGAAAACCTCTTCTGAGTACAGGGCCCCGTCGGGCCGCCGGAACTGCACGTGGCGCTTCTGGGGGATCTGGCCGAGCTTCGTGTAATAGGGCATACAGGCCTCCTGCTCGTGACAACACGTGATTCTACGGGGCCTGTAACGGCCCTGACGCACATTCCGTCACGTGGTTGTAGGACCCCGCTTCAGTGCCTTCCGCCGCCGCCCGATACCGGCTTCAGGCCCTTGTGCGCGCACCACCGCCCGCTCCCGGCCCGGAGGATCGACATGGCCGCTTCAAAGAAGCCCGCACCGACCGACGACACCATGAGCACCGACCCCAACATCCTCCCCAAGCAGTCCCCGCAGGACGACATCTTGGACGTCCTCGCCGAGTTCGAGACGGGGCTGGAGTCTCTCAAGGCGCTCTACGCCCAGCGGCAGCGCCTCCAGACCCGCATCCGCCAGCACGAGGAAGAGGTTCAGACCAAGGAGACCGCCCTCAACCAGCGCGCCGCCGAGCTCGCCCAGGCCCAGGCCGCGCACCAGCAGCGGCAGAAGGACCTCGAGGCGGCGCTCGCCAAGCTCCAGTCGCGCGAGGCCGAGCTCGATTCGACCGCCAAGGCGATCGCCGCCGACCGCGCCGCCCTGGACTCCTCCCGCCACAAGCTCGATGAAGAGGTCCAGGCCCGAGGCCAGACGCTCGCCGCGCAGGCCCAGAAGCTCGCGGATGAGTCCCGCGCGGTCGAGAACCTGACCCACGAGCTGGAGCAGCAGGCCAAGGCCCTCGAGCAGCAGCGCGCCGCCTTCGAGCAGGAGCGCCGCACCCGCGCCGCCGACCTCGCCGAGATCGAGTCGCTCCGCAAGGACCTCGCCGCTCAGCGCGAGATTCTCGCCAGCCACGAGAAGCAGTCCAAGGACCTCCAGGCCCGCGTTGATTCCCTGGGCCAGGAACTCAAGCAGGCCCGCGACCTTGCCGCCCGCCACGCCAAGGCCGCCGAGCAGGCGACCACCAGCGCCGCCGCGGCCAGCAAGTCGCAGGTCGAGCAGCTCGCCCAGAAGGCAGCCGCCCTTGAGCAGCAGAGCAAGAGCCTCGAGCACCAGAACAAGGAGCTCGCCAAGACTGCCGACGCGGCCCGCGCCCTCGCCGCGACCGCCCAGGCCCAGGCCGCGGCCTCTCAGGTTCAGCTGGAGCAGCTTCACCAGAAGTCCGCTCAGCTGGAGCAGCAGAACCAGGAGTTCGCCAAGGTCGCGGGCTCGAGCAAGTCAGCCTCCGCCGCGCTCCAGTCGCAGCTCACCGCGCTCCAAACCAAGGCCGGTGAGTTCGAGAAAGCCCTCGCGCAGGAGAAGTCCGAGTCCGCCCGCCTCTCCGCGTCGCTCGCGCAGCAGACCGAGTCCGCGGCCGCGCTCGAGAAGACCGTCGAGGGCCTCCAGGCCAAGCTCAAGCACGAGCTGGCTGAGCGAGAGGAGATGCGCCGCCAGCTCGAGGCCGCGCAGGCCGGCCTGATGCAGGCGACCGCCCGCAGCAACCAGCTCGAGGCACAGCTCGCGAAGGCTCTGAACGAGGTCAAGGCACTGCAGGCCGCCGCGGCCGCCAAGCCGAAGAGCGCCGTCTCATCCTCCAACGCGTCGATGCTCCGGCGTCGGGCCCGCCTCAAGCTTGCCCACGACCTCATCCGCGAGCGTTACCAGAAGCTCGGTAAGGCCAACGAAGCCTTGAAGAAGCGCATCGAGCAGTGCGACCAGATCATGGCCCAGCGACAGGAGCTTGCGGCCATCCGCGACCGCGTCGTGCTCGCCGAGCGAGCTGCCCTGCGCAAGCAGGGCGGCAGCCGCGCCGCCGTCATGACCCTCTGCGCGGTCGGCGTCTTCGCCGTGCTCTCTGGTCTCGCGTGGGCGGTCGCCCGCGAGGTCGCGCCCGCGACCTTCCTCGCGACAAGTCAGCTCAAGGCCGACGGGCGCGGGCGTGCCCTCAACCAGAACGAGATCGCCGAGTGGCAGACCTTCCACCAGGGGCTGCTGGGCGACCCCCGCTTCCACGAGACTGCCGCCGAGCGCTTCAAAAAGCAGGGCATGGCCACGCTCGCCTCCGCCCCCGCGGTCGCGGAGATGATCCGCGAGAACCTCACCACAGAGACCTCCAAGGCCGGACAGCTCTCACTGCACCTCAAGGGCAAGGGCAGCGACCGCACGGCCCGCGAGCTCGAGACCTTCACCGCCGCGTTCGTCAGTCACGCCAACGCCGCCCAGCAGCAGCGGATCGACGGCAGCGTGACGGAGGTCCTCGCCGCCGCCACTGTGGGCGCTGACCCGCTGGACAACACCCGCACCATCTACGCGGGTGGCATCCTCGCCGCGGGCGTGGTCCTTGCCGGCGCCCTGTGGATGCTGTTGTGGAAGCGGCTGGTCGGCGCTAAGACCGCCTTTGAGACCGACGGCGAGATCGCAGCGGCCCTGGACGACGCCAAGTGGGCCAACTTCGCCGCAAACGGAGCCGCCGCCCAAGTCGCACAGGCGAAGCACCGCTGAGCCATTCAGCCGTCCCGACCCTTGCCACCGAGATGTCCTCATCTCGGTGGTTCTCCGTTTGTGCACTCCAAGGGCGGCACGAGCATCCCAAAAACAAAGCCGCCCGCGTCTCCGCGGGCGGCGTCACTTTTCGATCTCAGTCACGAAGCAGGCCGCTCAGGCGACCACGCCCTCCATCAGGAACTTGCCGCCCGTCGCAGGCTCGTTGATCCGGGCGCTCACGAGCGCCACCCGCATGCCCGAGGTCAACTTGGGCAGCGTGATCGACTTATGCACCCCGTCCGCGGCGATCTCGGTGATCGTCCGCTCGATAGCGCCGTTGTCGTCCACGACCACAAGGCGGTAGCTCTCGCCCTGCAGACCGGGGAGCTCGCAGAACATCTTCGAATCGTTCCACTTCTCGTCCACCCAGATCACGGCCTTGCCGCTGAAGCCCTGGGCCGCCGTCATGAGCACCCGCTGGGACGTCGCGCTGTACAGCACGTCGCCCATGTACGTCCGCTCGAAGCGCTGGAGGAAGGCGGAGTTGGCCGCGTCGTCCTCGAAGTGGTGGGTCATCCGCTGGTTGGCGGTGTAGACGTTCACGAACGCGACGCCGAGCACGACCACTGCGGTCACCAGACCGATGGCCGAAGCCCGCCACGCCGTGTGCACCCGCTTGGCCGGGGCGAGGTTGAGGTCGGTGCCGGCGCCCTCAGCGATCATGGCCGCGCTCACCGCGTTCAGCACGCGCTCGCGGAGGTAAGCGGGCGGCTCGACCTGAGGCAGCAGGTGGTCCATGTTGGCAAACCGGGCCTGCTCGCGCCGGATCTGCGCCTGAACCGCGGGCGGGGCAACCGTGAAGGCGGCCTCGAACGCAGCCTGCTCCTTCTCATCGAGCTGGCCTAGCGCATCCAGGTGCGCGTGCTCCAGAAGCTCCTGCAAAGTCATGTGGCAAACTCCTCGCCATTGCGCTCGCGAAGCCGCACGAGGGCCCTGCTCAACGCCGACTTGATGGTTCCCAAGGGTGTGTTCAACTCTTCCCCGATCTGCCGCAACGTCTGTCCCCCCAGATACGCTCTCGTGACGACTGTGCGTTGCAGTTCTGGCAGTGATTCGATCCTTTTCAGCAGAATCTTCATCCGCTCGTCTGTATCCAGCCTGGAAGTTCCCGCTTCCACCGCCGCGGGCATCACCGCTGTCGGCCCGTCCAGCGACGAAGCCTTGAGCCGGGCCCGGTTCCGCCGCAGCTTGTCGACCAGGTGCCTGCGGGCGATGAGCATCACCCATGTCACCAGGGCCGAACGCCCGTCGTCATACCTTGATGCCGTCTTCCACAGCCGAACGAAAATCTCCTGCACCGCGTCCTCCGCCTCGGCCCTGGTAGGCATGGACTGATACGCCATGCGGAACACCAGCGACCCGAAGCGGTCGTACAACTCACCGATCGCGCCCTCGTCGTTGCTCGCGACGCGGCGCATCAAGTCCAGATCGCCGCTTCCGCGGCCGTCTGAATGACCCCTCACGCCCATATGCCGGCACCGCCTATCTACCCGACGGGTGAAGATCGTGAAGTGGTCTTCCCAGTGAGCCTGGTTGGCGCCCGTCTGACCACAAATACGGGCGGCGTCGCTGAAGGATGCTTCATTTCGACCAAATCCAGTCTACACCAGCCACCCGGCCTAGGCACGAAAAGTTATCCGACCAGGTCCCGAATCCCCCGTTCGGGATCACCTTTGGGGTGTT
>Ga0196963_10000081_pt1 | contig 123282 bp, 176 predicted proteins | sample S1_5metaG_FD_148600 | JGI IMG/M metagenome (GOLD analysis project Ga0196963, IMG submission 148600) | Soil microbial communities from Anza Borrego desert, Southern California, United States - S1_5 | ecosystem: Environmental > Terrestrial > Soil > Desert | place: USA: California | collected... | reverse complement strand
TCGCGCCGCTCAGGCGCACCTCTGCTTCTGACCTCGAGCGCCTCAAAGAGGAGATGAAGAAGCAAAATTCCAACCAGCGAGAAGAAGACAAGCGGTTCTGGGCCCCCCAGAGGGACAAGGCGGGCAACGCCTACGCCGTCATCCGCTTCCTCCCCGAGATCAAGGAGGGCGACGTCCCGTTCGTCAAGGTCTTCGACCACGGCTTCAAGGGCCCGGGCGGCTGGTACATCGAGAAGTCCCTGACCACCATCGGCAAGGACGACCCGGTGTCTGAGTTCAACTCGAAGCTGTGGGACAGCGGCATCGAGGCGAACAAGGAGATCGCCCGCAGGCAGAAGAGGCGGCTGAAGTACATCAGCAACATCTACGTCGTGTCGGACCCGAAGAACCCGGAGAACGAGGGGAAGGTCTTCCTCTTCCGCTACGGGAAGAAGATCTTCGACAAGATCAACGAGAAGATGAACCCGCAGTTCCCGGACGAGAAGCCGGCCTACCCGTTCGACTGGTTCGAGGGCTGCAACTTCAAGCTCAAGGTCCACATGGTCGGCGAGTTCCCGAACTACGACAAGAGCGAGTTTGAGTCCTCGTCCCAGCTCGCGGACGAGAAGCGGATGATGCAGATCGCCCAGCAGCGGTACGACCTGTCCGAGTTCGTCGACCCAAAGCGCGGCGGCTTCAAGAGCTACGAGGAGCTGAAGCGGAGGCTGAACAAGGTGCTCGGCCTCGACGGCGGCACACAGGCGACCGGGTCGGAGGACGACGGGGAAGACAAACAGAGCGCCCCCTGGAACGAGGACGACGACCGGACGACCTGGTCCAAGCCCCCGGTCGAGGTGACCCCGACGACCAAGCCCCAGGTCATGGCGGCGCCGACGCAGGACCCGGGCGGGGACGAGCTGGACTTCTTCAAGCAGATCGCCGCACAGGCCGCTGCAAAAGAACGCGGCGAGATTCAAAATTAACGTTGACATCGCGCAGAAGCGTTATTAAGTTGGCGACTGTCGGATTGGGTCCTGGTGCTTCGGCATACAGTCCAAACCGAAAGTGCGGGTAACACCGCGCGGGTGGGGCCCGCCTGAGAGGGCGGGTCCCATTTGATTCTCCATCTTGACTATGACGTAGTGTACGCTCTTGGAAGAGGGGTTCGGCGATTGGGCGTCGGGCCCCTTTTTTTTACACAAAATTCCAACTTTTCGGTTTACATCCGGGCCCGTCCGGGTTATCCTATCGCGACTCGCTACACCGTGCAGACGCCCACCTCCCAGTCGACGGCTCGTGGGACCCCGCGGGAGGGGCCGGCCTAGGCCGGCGCACTCCGCACATGGGGTAAAACCGGCGGTGGCGACATGTCCGATCACGGGCAGGGTGAGGGCGGGCGGAGACGTCCGCCTTCATTTTTCTACGGGGCTGTGATATGTTGGGCGGATGGCTGGTGTTCTTTTCGTTCCTGTGCGGGATGGGGTTCGAGTACATGATGAGGTACGAGTCCTCGCGAAGGGTCAGGGTCGCTATACGGGTTTTCTCGATCGGGATCCCCCTCTTCGCGATGGCGATGGCCACCGTACGGAACGGTCTGTGACCTTTGAGTACGTTGGCTGGATCGTTCACAACCTACAGAGGCTGGGGGTCACCGCCAACCAGGTCGTCCGCTTTCGGGAGCGCCACAGGTGCGGGATATGGGTCCCGCTGCCGGGACAGTATGAGGGTTTCGTGAGGGTAAAGAGCCAGCGCTGGTTCCGGGACATCGACACGAACCCGAGGAAGATGAGGATCTACTACCTCAGCGTCGCGACGAGGAACCGGCTCCTCGCGGCCGAGTACAAGTTAAGGGCGAGGACGGAGCAGGACCAGTACGAGAAAAAGAGGCTCGAGGACCAGGCGGGGGCGTGCGAGCGGGTGGCGATCCTCATCCAGGACAACCTCCAGGCGATGATCGACTCGACGATCCAGAGGAAGCAGCTGGACACGATCAAGATGAGGACGCGGACTGAGACTGCTACGCGGGTGGAGTGGAAGGCCTACGCGTACAAGCTCAGCACGGGGGAACGAGGCGCCGAAGAGCCTCCCCTTGCAGCACGACCAGGGAAGAGAAAGGAGGCAGTCCGCCTACGGAGTCTAGCCAGTCGCGGATCGGCCTCGGGTAGTAGCTGAGGAGGATCGGGTTGCCGTCTGGCCGGCTGGCCTGGTGGAAGCCGAGGCGGGCGTTCGGGCCGACGCAGACCCTCGGCAGGCTCAGGTACAGGGTGCAGGCGGAGTCGCACCTCCCCATGATGCGGACCCTCTCGCCCGACCGGCGGAACCGCTCGGTCTTCTCGATGTAGAAGTTGAGGAACCCGCCCCGGTCGTCGCCCACGGTAATCGTCCCGACCTCGGAGGCCATCCAGCCGAGGCAGAGAAGGGCCGCCAGGACCGTCTTCACCAGTTTCGGTCGCTCCCACCCACCGAGCTCGTCAGCGGCCCGGAGGGGCTCGCCCGGCTCTTGCGGACGACGGTCGTGTTGTTGGTGACGGACCGGTTCGTCGTCGTGGTCGCGATGACGGGCGCCGCCCTGCCCCTCGGCTGGGTCGCCGTCCGGTCCAGCCGCTCGGCCTTCTGCCGGAGGCTGTCGTTCTGCATCGACCTCTTCTCGGACTTGATGCCCGGGGCCTGCTCGATGATCTCGGGCTTGGCCGGCTCGGGCCCTCCCGGGAGGACGAAGTCGACCGCCCTGCCCAGCCAGCCGAAGAGCTTGTCCCACAGCTGCTTGACGAGCCCCTGGAGCTTCTCGGCCAGGCCCTCGGCGGACTGGAGGGCGTCGACCCACGACTTGCTGAAGACGACGAGGAAGTTGTCGACGACGTTGGTGACCAGCGCCCCGAGCTTGCCCAGCGAGTCCAGGCCGGCCGTCCACTCCTCGTGGAACCTCCTGCCGAACATGGCGAGCCACTCGCCGACGGCCGTCGAGAGGCCGGCCACGCCCTCGAGGCCCGCCGCCCACTCCTCGGAGACCCTGCCGACGAGCGAGTCGACCATCCCCTTGATCGGACCGACGACCTTCTCGTCGATGCCCGCGAGGCCCCTCTGCACCGACTCGTCGATGCCGCGGAAGAGCCTCTCCGCCTGCTGGACGAACCATGCGTCGGCGGAGCCCAGCGTGTTCGTTACGACGCCGTCGACGGTCCTCCACAGCGAGCCCAGGAAGCCCACGACCGCCCGGTCGACCTCGGCGATGCCCGCCCTCACCTTGGGGTCGAGGGAGTTGAAGGCGTCGGTGAGCGTCTTGAGGAGCGGCGACAAGTCGATCCTGTGCTCCCTGTTCCTGATGTCCTCGTCGACCTTCTCGAGCCACCTGAGGAGGGAGCCCTCCAGGTTCTCGGTGCCCGGGACGACGTTCTCCTTCTCGCGGATCCGGCGGTCGAGCTCGCCCCACAGCCAGCCGATCGTGTCGTTGAAGAGCCTGCCCAGGTCGATCGGGTGCGCCCTGGTCCTGATGTCCTCGTCGATCCTGTTCCACCAGGCGGCGATCCAGTCCTCCATGTGCTGGAACATGCGGTCGAAGAAGCCGCCCGGGGTGATCACGGGCTCGGTCTTGATCGCGTTCCAGATGGCGTCGAGGGACTCCCAGAAGAGCCGCGCGAGGGCCTCCTTGAGCTTCGGCGTCATCTCCTGCGCGAGGAGGAGGCCGATGCCGGCCGCCCCGAGGACGCCGAGCGCCTTGGTGATGACGTTGGAGAGGATCGCGACGAGGTTGAAGCCCGTGCCCGCGAGGTCGCCGAGCTTCTGGAACAGGCTCCGGTGGTAGCGCTCGATGTCCGGCTCCTCGCGGTGGACGCCGCGCTTCTCCCGCCGGTCCTCGATGTCCTGCCGCTTCTTCCGCTCCTCGTGGTTGACGAGCTGCTTCAGGTAGCCGGTGAGCTCGTCGTTCGTCATGTCCTTGGACACGGCGAGGATGCCCTTGATATCCGTGCTCAGCTGTTCGAGGATGCCCTCGATGATCTGCTCGCGGAACTCGATGTTGTCCATCGCGTGGTCGAAGACCCGGCGCTGGATGTCCGCGCTCTTGTCCATCGACCACTGCAGCAGCCTGGCGATCTCCGCCATCGTCGGCTGCTTGGACTCCTCGTCCCTCTCGGGCAGCATCTGGTCGAGGGCCTTGCGGATGTGCTCCTCGGCCTGCGTGGTCGCGTTGACGATCGCCTGCTCGCGCTTCTCGCCCGCCTTGATCTGCTGCTGGATCGACCTCGTGATCGACTCGACGTAGGGCTCAAAGATGGCGCCTATCTCGCGTACGATCGGCTGGTCCGCCGGGTCGAGTCTCGGTAGCTTAAGCATTCTTAGCCTTCTCGGCCCTCTCCGCCTTCTTCTCGGCCCACTCCTCTAGGAGCATCAGGTACGCGTCCCTCTCGAACGGGTACATGGCCTCCTGCTCCTCGATCGGCCAGCCGAAGCTCTGTCTCATCTCGAACGTCAGCCTGTAGTGCGCCACCAGAGACGAGTGGCTCAGGCAGACCCTAAAAAATCCCCGAGCCCCGAGATGGTCTTGGTGTGCTCGCCGCCGTCCTTCGTCCTGTACTTCGCGGTGATCTCGATCGTCGGCGCGCTGTCGAAGAACTGCTTGATCTGCTCCATGTGCTCGGTCGTGAAGCCGGAGATGAACTCGTCCACCTCCTCCTTCTTGAAGTCCTTGAGGTCGTAGACCTCGTCGCCCTCGAAGACCTTGTCGATGCAGTCGGCGAGGACGTCGTAGATGTCCTTTAGGTCCCGCTCCATCAGCGTGGTGATCGTCGGGTGCCGGAGCTTGATGCCCACGCTCTTGTTGAGCTGGACGACGCCCTTGTGGGGTTTGGCCGGCTGGCGCACGTTGATCTGGTTCAGGTCCACCTCCGTGTCGACGGTGGTTTTTTCATCATGGCGAATCCTGAGCTTCACCTTCGAGCCGACGGACTTGGCCCTGATGAGGAGGAACAGGTACTCGATGTCGAACAGGGGCAGCCTGTCCGCCTGGACGTCGCCGACGACGCAGTTGTTGACGATCTGCTGGGTGGCGCCGAACGCCGACTTGGCGTCGTTCCCCTCCTTGGCGAGGAGGAGCACCTTCTCCTCCTTGACGGTGAACGGCCTGTACTTCACCTTCTTCCCCGATGGCAGGGTGGCGTCGAACAGGGGGTGGTCTATCTTAGGAAGCGGCATTCTTTTTTTTCTCCATCATATTAAAAATCTGCTCCGGCGTCTCCACGATGTTGTCCTGGATGTGATCTGCATCCTGGAAGTCGATCGTGGTGTAACTGTTGGTCTCGTTCGCGTATATGCGGACAACGAGGCTCATGTTGATCCAAACGTCTGGAACGGTTTCGTTTGCCTTGGTAAGCTTCAACCACATAGTCTTCACTCCTTCATGTTAGAGGTCTGTCTCGGGCTCGTCGGGGACGGAGCCGGAGGTGTGGGCGGCCTGGGTGCCGCCCTGGTTGCCGTACATGTCCGTGCTCGTCCACGTGTAGTACATCAGCGTCACGGGCAGGATCAGCAGGCTGTCGGTGGTCGCCCAGTTGTACTCGAGGGCGCCCATGTGTTTGGGGAAGGCCTGGTGGAGGTCGACCTCGCGGGTGACGAAGCCCTCCTCGTCGTAGGCCTGGATCGAGACCCTCTCGGCGACGTACTCCTTCTCGTAGCGGACCTGGAAGGGGTAGGCGCCGCGGGACCTGCCCGCCAGCGCGCCGTGGGGCTCGAAGTTGATGTTCACCGCGTTCTGGCACCACCGGGTGAAGAAGGTGGTGACCGCCTGCGTGCCGTCGACGATGCACTGCATGCTGACCGGCTCGTAGACGGGGACGGTGGGGAAGTCCTTGCGGGGGCCGTAGCCCATGTTGTCGACGTCCGCCGTCAGGAAGGTCATGCCCGGCATCTGGCACGAGACGCACCAGAACTCGAACTCGCGGCCGAAGGCGGAGTCCTCGGCGTCGGACCTCGCCCAGTCGGCGAAGACCCTGACCCGGAACCTCGCCGGCGACGAGACGCCGTTGAGCCTGCCGAGGGCGGAGTGGAAGCGCTGGATGTCCATTAGAGCTTGTCCATCGAATCTTTCCAGACGTCCTGCTTGCTCTCCTTCATGAACCGCTCGGTGGGCAGGAAGAGGGCTATCTCCCACTGCTCCGACGGGATGGGGAGGAACTGGGACCGGACGTGGCCGTTGAGGTACCGCTTGACGCAGGGCTTGAAGTACGAGAACCTCGCGGCGGAGTTGAGGATCTCGTAGCTGAGGCGGAGGCGCTTGTCCTCCTTGTACCGGCGGTCTTCGAGGGAGTAGAGCGCGTCCATGAGCCGGGCCCTCGCCGGGTAGGGCAGGTAGTGGAGGTTGATGCCCATGAAGCCGCCCTCGAGCAGGCGGAACGGAAATATCAGCGGGAACCTGTCGTAGTAGGGGAGCGTGTCCTTGTGCTTGGGGTCGTAGAAGTAGTGGTACATCTTCCCCGGCACGAGGGTCTGCGTAGCTCGCGGGTCGAGGACGAGGCGCTGGACGTTGACGGAGCGGACCTTCTGGGCCTGGGCCCTGAACCACTCGCGGCTGTCCACCCGGTCGGGGGTGCGGCCGGTCTGATACGCTCTGCGAAGGATCTCCGTGAACGGACCGCCTGCCATTAGAGTCTTGCGACCACCTTCTCGTCTACGAGCTCAAATCTAAGGTTGTATTTATTGCAGAAGAGCCGCGCCGCGGCCCACTTGGCCTGGTTGGTCCGCCACGTCAGCTCCTCGGAGATGACGCGGGCCTTCCTCTTCCCCTTGTAGTGGGTGGGCGGCAGGCTCTCCCTCGCCATCTTGATCTCGACCATGATCTTCTCCTCCTCGCCCTCGGGGGTGAGCCGGCACAGCACGAAGTCGGGGAAGTAGCGCCTCTGCTTCTTCTTGACGGGGTCGTAGTAGGGGACGACCACCTCCTCCGACGACCACCAGACCACCCTGCTCGAGGTGTCGCAGTAGCGCATGAACCGGAGCTCCAGGCTCGAGCGATAGATGATGTTGTTGAGGTCCTTGCCCCTGTACTTTCCGGGGTTGAGGGGTCTGAACTTCCCCTTCCAAGCCATCGCTAGAATCCACAATAAATACCGCGAACCCCACTATGTAGGCAGATGGCCAACCGCTCCAGTCCACTACCAGAAGAGGCGATCCCGGCAGGCATGGAGTCCGTCACCGGCGGCACCTCCTCGCTCCGGTTCCCGCACGACCACGCCCACTACTTCACGATCCTCCAGTTCGTCGAGTTCAAGCGGTCGAACCCCAAGCAGAAGGCGATACGGGTCGACCAGGCCTCCATCGTCCTCCCCCTCCCGCTCAACCTGCACGAGAGCTACGGCATCCAGTACGCCGAGGAGGAGTTCGGCCTCGTGGGGGGACTCGCCAACGTCACCGAGCCGATGGTGAACAAGTACATCGAGGGGGGCACGCTCGAGGACCTCCTCCAGGAGGGCGGTCAGGTGCTCCCCGACTTCGCCAAGAGCCTGGCGAGAAGGACGATGTCCGCGCTGATCCCGGGCGGCATCTTCGACCGGTTCACGGGCACGGCGATCAACCCGCACATCACGGCGGTCTTCGAGGGCGTCCACCTCCGCACCCACCAGCTCCACTGGAGGGTCGCGCCGGAGACCAAGGAGGACAGCCAGGCGCTGAGGGACATCCTCAAGTACATCCGCTCGAGGATGCACCCGACGAAGAAGAACGAGTTCCTGCTCAACTTCCCCAACGAGGTCTACGTCAAGTTCCTCGCCGGCGACAAAGAAATTCTTTATCCCATCTTCAAGAGCGTGGTGACCGAGCTGCACGTCGACAACTCGGCGGACGGGGTCAAGGCCTTCTTCGCCGGCTCCGACGAGCCCTGCGTGATCGAGTTCGGCATCACGCTGAAGGAGGTCGAGGCGGCCACCCGCGAGACCTACGACGGCAACACCGCGCCGGGCGGCACGGGCACCACCACCCCGGGCACGGGCGGCGCCGGCACCGACAACACGGGGACTGCCTGATGGGCGACTGGTTCAAGGCGCACCCGCGGGTCGAGTACGAGGACCGCGCGGCGCTCAACCTGCTCCTGAGGGCGGGCCTGGGCAGGGAGGTGATCGAGAAGTACCGGGTCTTCTATCCCTACTCCGTCAAGGCGTGGGACAGGCCCGACACGATCGCGTTCGCCTACTACGGCGACTCCAAGTACGTCTGGCTCGTCTACCTCGCGAACGACATCCTCGACCCCTACGTCGACTGGGTGATGACCGAGGAGGACCTGCACGCGTACGTCGTCGACAAGTACGGCTCCTACGAGCACGCGGCGTCCACCGTCCACCACTACGAGAACACGGACCCGGCGATCACCTACTGGATGAGCCCAGAGACGCGGGCCGCCCTCCCGCCCGCGGAGAGGATCGGGTTCGACACGGAGGTCACGATCTGGGAGTACGAGCAGGCGAGGAACGAGGACAGGAGGTCCATCCGCCTCCTCGACCGCCGCTACGCGCAGCAGGCATACGATGAGCTGAGGACCGTGTTCGGTGGCGATCGAATCTAGTCCCGACGGCACCTCCTCGGACGAGAGGGGCATAGCCCACAACGTCGACGTCACCAAGCTCGAGCTCAGGAACTGGGCGGGCGAGACGCTGGACCTCAAGTACGTGTTCACCGAGCTGACCTTCAAGACGAGCATCTTCGAGTACTTCATCTCGGGCACGCTGACGGTCTACGACGCGATCGGCATGCTCGCGAAGTTCCCCATCGTCGGCGAGGAGCACCTCGACGTCAGCTTCGAGACCCCCGACAACGGCGCCAAGACGGGCACCTTCCGGGTGTGGAAGGTGACGGACGAGCAGCCCGACCGGGCCGGCCAGTCGATGGTCTACACCCTCCACTTCTGCTCGCCCGAGGTGTTCCGCAACGCCTTCAGCCAGATCATGCGGAGCTACACGACGACGGACGACGCGGGCTCGATCATCAAGGACATCCTCACCAGGGACCTCCAGTCGGGGAAGCTGTACCAGCCGACCGAGATGAAGGACCCCGCCAAGAAGCTCGTGATCCCCAACTACTCCCCCTTCGAGGCGATCGACATGCTCCTCAGGAGGGGCTACAAGGGCGTGAGGGGGAAGTCGGACTACTTCCTGTTCTGGGAGAGGCACGACGGCTACTACCTGAGGATGTTCGAGGACCTCGTCTCCCAGCCCGTGAACAAGCGGGAGCAGGGGGCGCCCGGGACCCCCGGCGAGCCCGGCACGACCCCGGGCCAGAACCCCAACAACCAGGAGACTTGGTACGCCTACGCCTCAGATAAGTACGTCAACAAAGTGGGCGACGAGGACTCGGTCCAGGCCAGGGACATCCGCCGCATCATCAACTACCAGGTCCACAGCAGGTTCGACACCCTCCAGAAGATCCGCGAGGGCCTCTACGAGAACGAGACCGTCCTTTATTCCATCATGGAAAAATCCATCACCGAGAGCGTGTTCAAGCACGAGAGGGACGGGTTCCTCGTCCTGGGCGGGTTCGGCAACGGCGAGGACGCCAAGCTGAACACCCAGCAGTTCATCGGCGAGTGGGCGTCCCAGGAGACGGGGTACGCCTACGAGCAGGCCTCCAAGACGATCCTCAGGCAGAAGGACCCCGAGGAGAAGCCCAACGTGGTGAAGAAGGGAGGCGGCATGTTCCAGTCCGTCCGCGTCGCCTTGAGCCAGATGGGCCTCACGATCACCGTCCCCGGCGACACGATGGTCGACGCGGGCGACCTCGTGAGGGTCGTCATCCCGATCTTCGAGAGCGTCGAGAACAAGGGGGAGCCCGACCCGATGCTGTCCGGCAAGTGGATCGTCGGCAGCGTCTCCGAGAGCATCCTCGCCCCCGACAAGCACGTGATGGTCCTCGACCTGTATCGGGACGCCTACTGGAAGGACATCGGCAGGTCCTCGCTCGACGACGAGGGAGGGACCGGCCAGTGAGCTGCTGGGAGTCGAAGTACGCGATGCTGATCGAGAAGGCCTTCCGCGCCTACTCCGAGCACCGGGGGTGGAAGACCGTAGAGCTGGTCGGCGACATCAAGGCGATGGCCTACCACGGCTTCGACGGCCCGAACCCGTATGAGACGATGGTCGACCTGATGATCGACGACATGGAAAACAAAGAGTGAGACAGGACCCGGAGAACTGGTTCGCCGCGGGCCTGACGGCCTACATCGGCGTGGTGGAGAACGTCCAGGACCCGCTCCAGATGGGACGCGTCCAGGTGCGCTGCCTCGGCGTCCACCCGGAACGAGCTGCAGGCGGCGTCCCCACGGCGGACCTCCCGTGGGCGTGGGTGATGCTGCCGACGACGGCATCGGGCATGTCCGGCATCGGCCAGAACCACGACCTCAAGGACGGCTCGTGGGTGTTCGGCGTCTTCCTCGACGGCAGGGACGCCCAGCAGCCCGTCGTCTTCGGCTCCTTCGCGGGCAGGCCGGGCTTCTCTCCCCTGCAGAGGGAATACCTGGGCAGGCAGCACGCCATCTCGTCGGCGGGACCCGGCGGCATCGGCGGCCTCTTCCAGACCGGCCTCGCGGGCGGCATCCCGGGCCTGGGCTCGGGGGGCAAGTTCGGCTCGACGGTGGGCTCGGTCATGAACATGGCCAACCTGCTCAAGAACGACGACGCAGTCAAGATGGTCTACGCGATGTCCGGCATCGGCGGACCCGGACCGACCCTCGCGCCGCTCGCCGCCGCCATCGACAGGCTCAGCCCGGGCCAGGTCAACACGGGCATGCAGAGGCCGCAGGGCGCGGCCGGCGTGGGCGACCAGACGCTCGCCAACTTCCCCGACCTCGCCAAGACGCTCTTCGGCGCGGGCGGCGCGACCGTGCCCACCGCGGCCCGTGAGCCCTCGCCCCTCGCGGGCGCCAACATGGGCTCCGCCGCAGGACCGGGCGAGCCCTTCACCGCCCAGAACATGACGGCCCAGGTCAGGTCCGACTTCGACGCCATCGTCGCCACCGCACCCCAGGACGTGGGCATGATCACGATCCACTGCTCGGCGACCAAGAAGAACTCCCGCTACTCGCTCGACCAGATGAGGGCCGACCACCTGAGCAGGTCGGACATGGACGGGAAGGGGATCGGCTATCACCTCGTCATCGACGAGACGGGCCAGCTGATCCGCACCCGCGACATGGGCCAGACGGGCAGCCACACGGGCAACATGAACCGCCCGTCCATCGGCGGCCAGTCGATGCAGAACATCGGCATCTGCCTCATCGGCGGGCTCCCCGAGTCGGGCCAGCGGTCGAACCTGATGAGGCTGCCCCTCGACTCCAAGTTCCACGCGATCCAGTTCGACGTCCTGGGCAAGCTCGTCGACGCCTTCATCCGCCGCTTCCCCCAGCTGAGGGTCGCCGGCCACAACGAGTTCTCGTCCAAGGAGTGCCCGACGTTCAGCGTCCCGCACTGGATGCAGAACCGCTACAACACCAACTCCAACGTCGAGAAGGACGGGACGAAGAGGATCTCCAACCCGTCCGACCCGGGCTCCGTGCCCGGCCAGGTCATCGACCCGGTCAACGACACCACCCAGGGGGGAGGCGGCTCCGGCGACGACCAGAGCCAGGCTCCCTCGGCTGGGCCGGGGGCCTCCCGGGGCTATCAGGGCGGCCCCCACCATCCCGTGCCGACGTACGCCGCCACAAGGCAGTCGGACGTGCCTGCGCCCGTCAGGACGAACGCGCTCTCGGGGGGACCCGCGACGACGGGCTTCCGAGACGTCGGCGGCGGCCCCGAGCAGCAGTACCTCGCCAAGATCCAGGAGCCGACCCTGTGGCAGTTCAAGGAGGCCCGCGAGGCGGACTCCCTCGACGCCCGGTCCGTGCCCCGCGAGTGGGCGGTGCCCCTCTACAACCACGGCGGCGAGTACGGCATGGCCCACATGGTCAAGTCGACCGAGGGCGGCAACCACATCCTCCTCGACGACACGCCGGGCAACCAGAAGGTCGAGGTCCTCCACCCCTCGGGCTCGATGATCCAGCTCCAGGCGGACGGCTCGGGCATCTTCTACATCAGGAAGGACCGCTACCAGGTCGTCATCGGCGACGACTCGGTGGGCGTCATGGGCTCGGTGAAGCTGTCGATCGGCGGCGACTTCAACATCTCCGTCCAGGGCAACGTGCGCTGGGACGTCACGGGCAAGTACCTCGTCAACGTGGCGGGAGAGCTCCACGAGCTGGTCAGGGGCGACTCGGCGAGGGTGACCGAGGGCAGCTCCATCCAGCAGACGAAGAAGAACGCCGTCACCCGCGTGGGCAAGGACCACGACGTCCAGGTCGGCGGCAAGAGGCACACCTCCGTCAGGGGCACGGACCAGCGGGTGGTGAGGGGGAACTCGGGCGAGACCGTCCACGGCGACTCCGTCAGCCACGTCGAGGGCAACCGGAGCGAGCAGACGATCGGCGCCACCGCGATGCACGCGAAGAACCTCGCCCTCCAGTCGCAGAAGGAGGCGATCATCTCCTCGGGCGGCAACTTCGTCCTCAACGCCAACGGCAAGATGACCGCGATCGCGAGGGGCGACCAGCTGATCGAGACGAAGGCGGGCCTGAAGGTCGTCGTCGCGTCCGACGCGCTGATCACGGCCACGGGGGCGATCCACGAGAAGAGCGGCGGCGTCTTCAACATGCAGTCCGGCGGGGCGATGAACCTCAAGGCCGGCGGCAACATCAACGCCGACGGCACCCAGATCCACCTCAACTCGGGCGGGGCGGCGTCGGCCACGGCCGCGACGGGCACCTCCACCGCCAACGTCGAGGCGACCCCGGCCCAGCTCACCCCCGAGAGCACGCCCGCGGACTCGGCCTCCAACATCAACTCCGAGCAGGTCACGCAGGGCGAGATGGACGCCAACGAGGCCCAGGACGAGCAGGGCCAGAACGGCCAGGAGGCCCCGGGCTCGATCAACTCCGGCGGCGGCGCCACGGCGGGGGGCGACCTCTTCCAGCCGACGACCGGCGGCGGACCCGTGGGACCGGCGTCCCTCGGCAACTTCAGGGGCAACGCCTGCGACATCGCCAACGACCTCGTGTCGAGGGGCTGGTCCAGGCACGGCGCCGCGGCCATGACGGGCGCCCTCATCCAGGAGAGCTCGCTCAACCCGCAGGCCCTCGGCGACGCGGGCACGAGCTTCGGCATGGCCCAGTGGCGGGGACCGAGGCTGACGGCCCTCCAGCAGTTCAGCCAGCAGAACGGCCTTGACTACAGGACGCGGGAGGCGCAGGTGCGCTTCATCGACCACGAGGCGAGGGGCAGCCACTCGGGCTCGGGGGGCGCGGGCATGATCAACGCGACCGACATGGCGGGGGCCATCAGGGGAGCGGCCGCATACGAGAGGTTCCAGGGCTGGGACAACGGGGCGTTCAGCGGCGGGGCGTGGGGCAACCGGGCCGGCTACGGCATGGGCGTCTACAACGAGTGCTTCGGCGGCAACGAGACCGGCGTCGGCGGCCAGCAGCCGTCGAACATCGACGCGTTCACGGGCGGGGCCAACAACAAGCCCGGCGACTTCCAGACCGGCGTGGGCGAGGAGCAGACGCCCGCCCAGGCGGAGAAGGAGCCGATGGTGGGCGAGCGGGGCGTCGTCGGCGGGGACGTCAACGAGGGCACCAAGATCTCCAGGTACTTCACGCTGGGCGACCTCTGCCCGACCAGTAAACTGAAGCACCCGGCGATGATCAACACGCCCCGCGGACAGGTCGCCTCGGGCACGATAATTAAGAACCTCTCTGCGCTGGCGACGAACGTCCTCGACCGCATCCAGGACAACGTCGGGAACGTCACGATCACGTCCGGCTACCGGTCGCCCGAGTACAACGCCGCGCTGAGGAAGAAGAGCTCGGGCGTGGCGAAGAACTCCGACCACATCCAGGGGCAGGCCGCGGACATCAAGGTCGCGGGCAAGTCGCCGAGGGAGGTCGCGGCGTGGATCGAGAGAAACATCCCGCAGGTCACGTCCATCGGCATCTACAAGAGCTGGGTCCACGTCGGCTGGTCCCGCTCGGGCAACGGGGGTAGGATCCGAAGGTGGTAAGCAAGGTCTTCATCCCGCCGGGGGCGACCGAGGTCGGCAACAGCGTCCTCCTGTCCACGGGCGTCACGATCCCGAAGTACGCGGTGACCGCAGTTCCGCTGCTCGGCAACCCCAACCCGAGGCAGACGACGACCCGCTCCAACAACCGGGAGGCAGCGAACACCCTCTACATCGACGTCATCACGGGCGAGGTGACGACGGAGCGACGCCCGAACTCCGGCCACAACCAGGTCAGGGTGTCGGCCACCGCGGCGTCGAACAACACGTGGGACTTCACCAACTTCAGCTCCACCGTGGACATGCGGGCCCTCATGGCCGGCCTGGGCAGGTACTACGCCCGGCTCGAGAGGGCGGTGACCGCCCAGGAGGTCAACCCGGGCTACTTCACGGCCGTCCCCGAGGGGGCGAGGCCAACGACGAACACGTCGGTGCTCGACTCCGACGCCTACACGGCCCAGAGCTACCAGCTCAGCGACAACTACCGGCTCGTCAACGTCCTCGTCGCGGGCTACGCCCAGCAGATACTCGCGGACCAGGACGGGCTGACCAAGAAGCAGATCGTCGAGAACCTCAAGCACCTGGCGGTCAACGTCATCGAGCGAGTCAACGCCCCCAACCAGTACCTCGACGCCCTCCAGGCGGCCCAGAACCTGGGCTACAGCGACCGCACGGTCACCTTCCTTATCCACTCCGGCTACGTCCAGTCGGGGGCCTTCACGCCCTTCCCAGAGGCGCGGCGGGGCAGGGTGGTCCGGATCGAACCCAGGGCCAACCCGCAGCGGGTCTATCAGAAGGCGATGGACCTCGCGCTGAAGCTCAACTTCGACCTCATCAGCCTGGACTACTACCCGGACACGCCGACCCTCATCACCGTGGTCGACTCCGCCCCCGGCGTCAAGGGCCTGAGGAAGCTGCAGACGACCTGGGACAACTCCGTCGTCTCCGTCAACCGGCTCCTCCACGTCGTCAAGTCGAACGCGAGCTTCGCCGACGCCGTGGCGGCGAACACGGCCACCCACGACACCGACGCCGACATCCACCACGAGGAGACGGACGACTACTCCACGCTGGAGGACCTGCTCCAGGACCTGGAACTGTTCGAGTCCCCCGCCAAGCAGGCGGAGCTGGCGAGCTCGCTCGGGATGAAGTCCAACCCGTTCCTGTCCGGCGGCCTCGCCGAGAAGCTGGGCATGGCGAAGAGCGTCCTCTCCGCCCTCCAGGGCTCCGTCCGGTGCCCGAGCCAGACCGAGAAGAACTGGAAGCTGTTCCCGACGAGCAGCCACCCGGCCTTCAGGCAGCTGTCCGAGGTGACCCAGCTCGACGACGGCGACACCCAGAACACGATCCCGTTCAACGTCCGCGCCAACAACCCCCTCAAGGTGCCCAAGGTGGAGGGGGTGACCGACCTCGTCACCCGCTTCGGCTACCTGGGCGAGGCGGGCGGCATGGCCGTCTACCGGGACCACATCGGGGGAGCCGCGGCCGGACTCGCCTACCTGATGCAGAACGGGCAGGGGCAGACGATGGGGAACGCCACCGCGGGCATCCTCAACGGCGGACTCTCGAGCATGTCCCGCGGCTCGGGGCTCCTCGACGACGTCACCTCGATGACGAGCTCCAAGGTCTTCGGCGGCATGGGCCACGACCTGTTCGGGAAGTTCGACCCGTCCGGCGTCCTCCAGGGCTGCGCCACGGTCGACACCGGGAACTTCGACCAGACGATCCAGTACGCGGCCTCCCTCGCCAAGCAGGTCGCCAACCACGACCGGAGCACCCTCACCCACGACGAGTGGGCGTCGGCCTTCCAGATCGCCAAGAACGAGGCGAACGAGCACGTCACGCGGACGACGACGGGCGTCGACCTGCCCGCGACGGAGTTGGCGAACACGGCGAACACCGGCGTCATGACGACCGTCCAGGGCAAGTTCAGCGGCCACCAGGTCGACTACGAGGCGAGGGGCCAGTACGAGAAGTGGAACCCGATCTCGAACTACCAGCAGTACGCGAACACGAACTGGAAGCCGTGGATCGACGCGGGTCTCCTCGTCTACGAGCAGAAGAGCGCCAACACCGACGTCGACAAGTTCGCGAAGGCCCAGGAGGCGCAGGAGCTGAACCAGGACTCGACGAACCCGACGAGGTACAGCACGCTCGAGTGGGAGCCCCCGAGTTCATCCTAAATAGCGGCCATGAAGGAATGGCTGAAGATAATCGGGATGTGGATCGGTCTCCTCGCGGGTCTGGCGGCGTTCGGGGCGTTCTGCCTGTTCTACCTCCTCCACGCGCTGGGAAGCCTGAACCACTAGGATGGCGAGGACCGAGCGAGAGAAGGTCCCGGTCCGCTACCGGGACTTCCGGATCAACCTCGACGTCCACCCCCTCAAGGGAGACGTCGCGCTGGTCACCAACGCCGACGCGGTGAAGAGGTCGGTGAGGACCCTGCTCCTCACGGGCCCGTTCGAGCGACGGTTCAGGCCGTACATCGGCTCGGGCCTGCAGAAGTACCTGTTCGAGAACGTCACGCCGGTCACCGCGGAGCTCATCCGGCAGGCGATCATCACGACGATCACGAACTGGGAGCCGAGGGCGAGGCTGATCGACGTCGTCGTCAGGATGCAGCCCGACTACAACAGCTACATGGCGACGGTCACGTTCGGGATCCAGAACTCGCCCGAGGTGGTCGAACTCAACCAGGTTCTCGCGAGGATCCGATGATCGAAGGCATCCTGTTCTGGACCGCGCTGGTCCTCATGTTCCCCGCCGCTTTCTTCCTCGCCGCGCTGGTGTACACGTGCATCGAGGGGAACGGCCCCGACGACGCGGCGGCCGCGGCGGTCCTGTTCAGCCTCGTCGTGATCGTGTCCATCCTCGACCTCGTCATGTGGGTCTCGTACTGGATCGCATCGTAACATGCCGAGCACGCGCCGCTTCCTCAGCACCGACCAGCTGGACTTCCTCGCCTACAGGGAGGCGCTGAAGGAGTACCTGCAGAGCCAGGACAAGTTCCTCGACTTCAACTTCGAGGGCTCGAACATGGCGATCCTGCTCGACCTCCTCGCGCTGAACACCTTCCAGAACGGCTTCTACCTGAACATGATCGGGTCCGAGATGTTTCTGGATACTGCCAGATTGCTCGACTCCGCCTACTCCCGCGCAAAGGAGCTCAACTATGTCCCGCGATCGAGGACTTCAGCTCGTGCCGTGGTCACCTGCGTGGTCGACGTCAACGGGCAGACCCCCGACACCGTCACGATCCCCAAGTACCACCCCTTCGTCTCCCAGGGATTCGACGAGGACGGCAACTCCATCAGCTACCAGTTCATCACGGACTCGGCCCACGTAGTCCAGCGCGGTGCCGGCGGCACCTACGTCTCCGCCAACGTCGAGATCTTCGAGGGCGTCCTCGTCCGCGAGGTCTTCACGGTCAACTCGACGAGCACCTACGTGCTCCAGTCCGCGAACATCGACATCGACTCCATCGAGGTGGTCGTCCAGACCTCCAACACGGACACGACGAACTCCGAGTGGACGCGGGCCGAGAACCTCTACGGACTGACCGAGGAGGACGAGGTGTGGTTCCTCCAGGGCGCCTACGACGGCCGGTACGAAATTGTTTTTGGTAATGGAACAATTGGTAAAGAGCTCGAGACGGGCAACCTCGTCAGGGTCTTCTACCGGGACACGACGGGCGAGGAGGCCAACCTGCTCGGCACCTTCGCGTCCGACGACCTCGTCGAGGGCTTCGAGCTGGACACGGTGACCACGATCACCCGCGCCTACGGCGGCTCCGAGAAGGAGGACGTCGACGGCATCCGCTTCAACGCCCCCCGCCACTTCACGACCCAGGAGCGGGCGGTCACCAAGGCCGACTTCATCAACCTCGTCCGCCAGCGGTTCCCCCAGCTCGAGGCCGTCACCGCATACGGCGGAGAGGAGGTCACGCCCAAGCAGTACGGCAGGGTCATCATCTCCGTCAAGCCCGCGGGCGGGACGGTCATCTCGAACCAGCTCAAGAACGACATCATCGCCTACCTGACGGGCAAGAACATCGTCACGGAGTCGGTCATCCAGGACCCCGAGTTCCTCTACCTCAAGATCAACTCGAACGTAGTCTACGACAAGGACAGGACGACGAAGAGCCACAGCGAGATCGTCTCCCTGGTGAGGGAGGCCATCGAGACCCACGTCGACGACGAGCTGGAGGACTTCGGCATCGACTTCAGGTACAGCCAGCTCGTCAGGGACATCGACGACGCCGACGAGTCCATCGTCTCCAACGACACGGAGGTGACCCTCGTCCGCCGGTGGTCGCCGAACACGGGGTCGACCCAGTCGCTCGTCTTCTCGTTCGACAACCGGCTCAGGGACGAGACCCGCTCCTCCCAGCCCCTCACCCACGACGGCATCGTGTACAGCGACGCCTTCGGCTACGTCAAGAACCAGACGGAGTTCGAGGCCGTCCTCCAGGACGACGGCGACGGCACGATCATCGTCTACACGACGGACGACGGCGAGAGGGTCGTGCTCGAGTCGGACATCGGCACGGTCAACTACGCCTCGGGCGACGTCTCGCTGACCCTCAACGTGGCGTCCTACTCGGGCTACATCAGCATCCACGGCGTGACCGAGGGCAGGGACGTCACCGTCCGCGCCAACAAGTTCCTGACCGTCGACCCAGAGGACATCACGGTCACTGTGACCGACGCGGAGGACTAACGTGAAGGCCGCGGACCCCCGCATCGCCCACTTCATCGAGAGGCAGTTCCCCGAGGTCTACCGCACCGAGGGCCCGCAGCTCGTCGAGTTCGTCAAGAGCTACTACGAGTGGCTGGGAGAGTCCAACAACGTCCTGTCCGAGGCCAGGAACCTCCAGCGGAACCGAGACATCGACGACACCCGCGAGGCCCTCCTCGACAACTTCGTCATCGAGTACATGCACGGGCTCCCCGTGGAAATTCTTGGTGATAGAAGATTCCTCCAGAAGCACATCCTCGACCTGTACCGGTCCAAGGGCTCGAACGCCGGCCTGAAGCTCCTGTTCCAGCTCATCTACCGGGAGGACATCGACATCTACATCCCGTCCCGGGACATGCTCGCCCCGTCGGACGGCACCTGGCACCAGCCCAAGTACCTGGAGATCAACTACACCCGCTTCAACCAGGACTACCTGCTCAAGCAGATCACGGGCGTGAACTCCGAGGCCACGGCCATCGTCGAGGACTACGTCATCCGGAACGTCCGCGGCCGGCCCGTCTACCTGTTCTACCTGTCCAACATCGTCGGCGAATTCGAGGTCGGCGAGCCCATCTCCTACGAGGGCTTTGAGGACCCCACCAAGATCCCGAGGATCCTGGGCAGCGTGACCGAGATGGTCGTCACGGGCGGGGGCCTCGACAACCGCATCGGCGACGCCTACAGGGCGGGCGACGACCAGGGCACGGGCATCGGGCTCGAGGTCAGGGTCAGCGAGCTCCGCGCCCGCGGCACGGGCCTCATCGAGTTCAGCATCCAGTGGGGCGGCACCGGCTACACGATGGACTCCCTCGTGTACATCATCAACAAGGCCATCCTGACCGAGGACGGGGCGGACTACATCTTCTGCGAGGACGGAGTCCCCCTCGACGCGGCCTTCGTCGGCTCGGGCGCGACCTTCGAGGTAGGCTCGATCGTCAACACCGAGATCCTGAGCTTCTCCGACACGATCGTGCTCCCCTACGAGAACGACACCCTCGAGGACTTCACGTTCCTGTACAACCCGATGGTCCTCCAGGAGGACACGGGCGCGATCTACACCGAGGACGGGACGCAGGTCTTCGTCACCGAGACTCTCGCCTCCAATACGACGATGAACGACAACGCCCTCGTCTCCGACTGGGAGGAGGCGAGCAACACGACGGTCGGCACGATCGGCAGCCTCGTCAACATCAACCCCGGCTCGGAGTATACCGAGGACGTCACCGTCTGGGTCGTCGAACCTTCCATCCTCTCCTTCGAGCTGGCCGCCAACAACGGCTACATGGGCAACAACGCGGTCATCGAGGGGGAGGCCGTGGCGGGCTCCAACGTCGCGACGGCTATGCGCGTCGTCGACTCGGGCTTCGGCTACGCCAACGGCCAGGCGCTGACCCTCAACTACTCGGGGAACGACTTCCTGAGGAGGGAGAACGTCGACGAGACGCTGACGACCGAGGACGGCGAGGCCCTCGTGTGGGGCGACGTCGCCCAGGAGACGGAGCTCGAGGCCGAGGCGGTCATCGGCGCAGTGGGCTTCGGCAGGGGCGAGTGGACGTCGACCAAGGGCTTCCTCAACGCAGACAAGTACATCCAGGACTCGTTCTACTACCAGGAGTACAGCTACGACGTCCAGTCGAGCAGGTCCTTGGACCGGTACGAGGAGACCCTGCGGAAGGTCTATCACCCGGCCGGCGTGGAGCTGTTCGGCACCGCCGTGGTCCGGGACGAGGTCGACCTCGAGTCGACGGTCACCCCGAACACGAGCAGCGCCAACGTGGGCGCGGGCACGAGCTCCCTGACTCTGCTCGGCAGCGAGACGGGCATGGCGATCGACTTCTCCAACACCGAACCCAACATCACCATCTGGCACGGCTCTAACGGCGCGCTGTCCTTCGCCGGCGACCCGTTCGACAAGCTGACGCACACCCGGGCGTCCACGGGTACGTACTACAACGCGAACGGCATCCTGACCACCGCGGCGGTCGACGAGCCCCGCTACGACTACAATCCTACCAACCTGACGCCGAGGGGCCTCCTCATCGAGCCCCAGCGCACCAACCAGATGCTCCATTCCTCGGACTACACGCAGTCGGCATGGACGGTCGAGCGGGCCACGGTTAGCAAGTCCGTCACGGGGCCGGACGGGGTGGCGAACAGCGCGTGCCGGGTCACGGAGACCGCCACCACGGGTACGCACGGTTTCATCGGCAACACGGCGAACCGGCCTGCCGTGGGCACCTCCGACACCCAGGTCCTGTCCGTGTACCTCAAGTACGGGACCCGCCGGTACGTCTCCGTGATGCTCGCCGACGGCTCGGGCACGGGCGCGGGCATCATCGTCGACCTGCAGAGCGGCACGATAACAGACGACAACGCCGCGTCGTGGACCTACCTCGCCTCCTCGATCGAGGCCTGCCCGGACGGGTGGTACAGGGTCGTGCTCGCCGCCGACACGGGGGCAGCAACGACGGCGGTCCCCCACGTGAGGTTCGCCTCCGCGAATGCCTGGGGCGGCGCCTTCGGCACGGAGGACGCGATACTCAGCTACGCGGGCGACGCCGCCGCGTACGTGGACGTGTTCGGCATGCAGTTCGAGGAAGACGTCTCGTGGGCCACTAGCTACATCCCGACGACCACGGCTAGCGTCACACGCCAGCAAGACCAGACCGCCATCCTGACGACCCTATTCCCATACAGCGCCACGGCGGGTACGATCTCGGCCGAGTTCACGCCCCACCTGCGCTCGGGCAACCCGGTCGACTACGTCTGGGACCTCTACTTCAGCGAACCCGAGCGGATAGGCCTGTTCTGGAACGATACCCCGGAGGCCCGTCTCATCGTCGACGACAACAACTCGTCGGTCGTCAGCTTCACCAAGGGCATCAACGCCCTCGGCACGACGAGCAAGGTGGCCTTCGCCTGGGCCCTCAACGACGCGGCGGCCGTTTGCAACGGCGGATCGCCGTCTACAGACACCTCCGTCAGCCTGCCCGATGCCGCGACCGTGCTGAACATCGGCCACCAGAACGGCAGCAACGTGGGCAACGGCTGGATAAGAAAGCTTAAATACCTGCCACGCAGGGCCACCAATACCGAGCTGCAGACCTTTACGAGCTGATAAATGACCCACATGGTTCTAACCAACTACTGGAGGAGCTGCCTCCTCCAGCACTTCCTCGAGTCCCTCGCGAACACGAACCACTACGTGTTCGTCAGCCGGTACACGCCGTGGACGGACGACGACGACCCCGACGAGGCGGACGAGTCCCTCTACGTCAGCCACTACCTGCCCCACAGGGAGATGATCTACGCCAAGAAGTTCGACGACACGGACTGCGCCTACCTGGTCACCAGGAACGTCTGGACGACGAACACCCTCTACTCGGCCTACGACGACCGGGACGAGGAGCTCAGGGACAAGACCTTCTTCGTCATCACGGACGAGCGGAAGGTCTACAAGTGCCTGTTCAACAACGCCAACACCCGCTCCACCTCCAAGCCGACGACCACGGCGAACACCCCCTTCCAGACCGGCGACGGCTACATCTGGAAGTACATGTTCACGGTCACCCAGGCCAAGCTCGACGCCCACGAGACGAGCACCCTTTTCCCGATCGAGGCCAACGCCACCATCGAGGAGGCGGCCATCGACGGGGCTCTCGACGTCATCCTCGTCGAGACCAACGGCAACAACTGGGTCGCCACCACGAACGGGACGATCGTCTCGAAGGTGTCCAACACCCTGTTCCAGATCGCCAACGCGGCGTCGACCTCGAACGACATCTACGTCGACTCCGCCATGTACATCCAGGCGGGGAACGGGGCCGGCCTCCTGAGCGTGATCACAGACTACGTGTCCAACTCGACGGGCAACTTCGTCACCCTGGCCACAGCCATGTCGAACGTCACCCTCGGCTCCCAGTACCTCATCACCCCCCAGATCCGCATCACCGGCGACGGCTCGGGGGCGAAGGCCTACTGCACGGTCAACGCGAACACCTTCAAGATCCAGGACGTCTCCGTCATCAACGTCGGCTCGGGCTACTCCCGGGCCACGGTCAACGCGGTGGCGGCGGCGGGCGTGGGCAACACGTCGGTCGTCCTGAGGGCGGTGATCGGCCCGCCCGGGGGGCACGGGTCCAACCCGGTCGACGAGCTGATGAGCCAGCGCCTGTCCATCTCGATCGACATCGAGAGCTCGGACGCCATGCCCTCCAACGTGGACTTCAGGACGGCGGGCATCATCAAGGCCCCGCTGGCGAGGAACTCCGCCAACGCCTTCGTCAACGCCGAGATCGTCCAGCACTACCGGGCGAACATCGCCCTCGGCGTGGGCATAACCAGCCCCTTCTCCAACGACGAGGTCATCACGGGCCAGACGTCGGGGGCGACGGGCACGGTCCTGTGGTCGAACACGACCTACCTCCGCTTCAGCTCCGTCCTCGGCACCTTCGCCAACGCGGAGACGATCATCGGCGCGAACTCTTCCGTGGCGGCCACGATAAGCGCAATAAATACCCCGGACGTCGAGGAGAACAGCGGCGAGGTCCTCTGCGTACAGAACTTCGAGCCCATCGTGAGGACCGCGGTCACGAACGAGACGGTTCGCGTCATCCTGAAGGTCTAGCGGCTGAATGTCTGTCCTCAATACCGACTTTAACGTAAACCCCTACTACGACGACTTCGAGGAGGACGCGGACTTCTACCGCGTCCTGTTCAGGCCCGCGACCCCGGTCCAGGCGAGGGAGCTGACCCAGCTCCAGACGATCCTCAACCAGCAGATCAAGCGGTTCGGCGACCACGTCTTCAAGGACGGCTCCGTCGTCGACGGCTGCCACGTCACCTACCACGACCCGTTCCGCTACGTCTCCGTCGGCGACTCGTTCGCCTCCAACGCCGACCTGTCCGTCTCCGAGATCGAGTCGGATATGCTCCTCGTCGGCAACACGTCCGGCGTCAGGGCCATCTGCCACAAGGCGGTCGAGGGCTTCGAGGCCAGCTTCCCCGAGTCCAACCGCTTCTACGTCTCCTACCTGAGGACGGGCGCCAACTCCGAATCCACCTTCACGGCGGGCGAGTGGATCAAGGTCTACACCTCCGACCAGGGCAAGCACGACACGAGCCTGAACAACGGCAACCTCCTCGACCAGATCCAGGTCATCAACGACCCGGACGCGACGGGCGAGGGCTACGGCGTCACGATCGGCGACGGCATCATCTACCACAAGGGCTTCTTCCAGAGGGTCGAGAGCCAGACGATCGTCATCAAGGAGTTCGACACCGACCCGACCAACTACCGGGTGGGTTTCGACACGCTCGAGGAGATCATCACCGAGGACCAGGACGAGAGCCTGAACGACAACGCCCTGGGGTATCCCAACTTCAACGCCCCCGGCGCCCACCGCCTCAAGCTTACCCCCGTCCTCGTCTCCAAGCTCAGGACGGAGACGACCAACAACGTCAACTTCTTCGCCATCGTCGAGTTCGACAACCGCGAGCCGACCGAGCAGAACATCGACCCGGTCTACAACAAGCTCGGCGACGAGTTCGGCAGGAGGACCTCCGAGGAGTCCGGCGACTATCACGTCAAGCCGTTCACCATCGAGACCTTCCCGGGCATCAACGCCAACACGGGGCTCGAGGACGCCAACCTCTTCGCCTACTCCATCTCGACGGGCATCGCCTACGTCAAGGGCTACCGCATCGAGAAGATCGGCACGTCCAACATCGTCACGACCCGCGCCTTCACGACGCAGACCTCCGAGGCCCAGATCGTCACGGCGAACTACGGCAAGTACGTGATCGTCGACCAGATGCTGGGCACGTTCGACTACAAGAACCTCGACGAGGTCCAGCTCTACGACCAGGCGCAGGCCTCGATCACCGACCTCGAGGACCCGGACGCCGCCCGCTCGGGCAACAACATCGGCAACGCCCACATCAGGATGGTCGAGCACTACTCGGGCACCAAGGGCATCGCCAACTGCCAGTACCTCGTGTACCTCGACAACGTCCGGATGAACTCGGGCCAGTCGTTCTCCGACGTCAAGGCCATCTACGCCAACACCGCCGGCTACTCCGGGGCGAGGGCGGACGTCGTCCTCGAGACCCAGCACAACGCCAACGGCTCCACCTCCAACGTCGCCATCCTCCACGACGGCGAGCTGGGCTGCCTGGTCTTCCCGACCGGCGCGAGGGCGACCAAGAGCCTCTACGACAACTCCGGGGCCTCCGACACCCAGTTCGTGTTCCGCGACTACGCCAACGCCACGCTGGCCGTCAACGGCTTCATCTCCGTCACGACCAACCCGGCGGCCGCGGGCGGCTCGGAGAGGATCAACGCCTCGGGCACGATCACGTCCCTCGCCGAGAAGGCCAACTTCGACGTCGTCCTCACCGTCGACGTCCTGACGACCAACCTCGCGGGCACCGTCTCGGGCAACACGACGGTGGCCAACCTGGTCGGCACGTCCACCGCCTTCGACGTCCAGTTCAAGGCCGGCCAGTACATCAAGTGCTTCCACCAGGGCGGCGGCGGGTTCGACTACCGCAGGATCGTGTCGGTCACCAACGCGACGCACATGGTCCTCGCTGCGAACCTGACGCAGACCAACACGGCGATGAACTACGCCAAGCTGTACCCCGAGGGCAGCCACGTCGACCTCTCGTCCGCGTCGGCAAACATCATCGTCGCCTCGAACACGACCCTGCAGATCAACTCGGACCTCGAGCTCAACGCGGCCCTGACCGCGACCTCCACGGTCCACGTCCACTACCCGGTCCTCAAGCACGACGCCTTTCCCATCGGCAAGGACGTCCGCAAGGACAGGTACGTCAAGATCGACTGCTCGAACAACGGCATCACGGGACCGTGGTGCCTTGGCTTCCCCGACGTCTACGACATCCAGGCGGTCTACGCGGGCACGACCTACGACGTGACCAACCCCGACCAGAGCCACTGGTTCGAGTTCGACGACGGCCAGCGGGACGCGTGGTACGACCTGGCGACCCTGCGGGTCAAGCCGGCCTACAGGAGCAAGGTCTCCGCCTCGTCCAAGCTGCTCGTCAAGTTCAGCTACTTCAACCCGAACACCAACGGCGGCGTCGGCTTCTACTCCGTCGACTCCTACCCGACGAGCAACACCGCCAACTCGACGACGATCGAGTGGGGCGAGATCCCGACCTACCGGACCAGCGCGGGCGAGGTCGTCGACCTCAGGGACGCGGTCGACTTCAGGCTCCACAAGGCCAACACGGCCGCGGACGCCACCGCGGTGGGCTCGGCGACGATCAACCCCGCCAACTCCGGCGTGGGCTTCGCCGCCTCGACGATCGGCTATCACCCGGAGCCGGACTCCAACTTCCAGGCGGACATCACGACCTACCTGCCGCGGCGGGACCTGGTCGTCGTCAACAAGCTCGGCGACTTCACGGTCGTCCAGGGCCAGCCCGGCGTCTTCCCGACGACCCCGACCCACGACGACGACGTCATGCTCGTCGCCACCGCCTACGTCCCGGCCTGGCCGACGCTGAGCCAGCGCGAGGCCGAGTCGCTGGGCAGGCACGACCTCAAGGTCCGCCACGACATCAAGACGAACCGCCGCTACACGATGCGGGACGTCGGCGTCATAGACCAGAGGCTCAAGAGGGTCGAGTACTACACCGTCCTCAACGCCCTCGAGCAGAAGGCGAGGGACTTCACGGTCCCCGACGTCGACGGCCTGGACAGGTTCAAGAACGGCATCTTCGCAGATCCCTTCAACAGCCACTCGCTGGGCAAGGTCACGGACCAGGAGTATCGGGTCTCGATCGACCAGGACTACGGGGTCGCCCGACCGCCGTTCAGGACCCACGCGGTCGACTTCACCTACAACAGCTCGAACTCGACGACCCAGAGGACGGGCAACTACGTCACGCTCCCCTACACGCACGTCGCCTGGATCCACCAGCACTTCGCCTCCAAGATCAGGAACTGCGTCGAGAGCCAGTGGGCGTGGACGGGCAAGTGCACGCTCTACCCGAACTTCGACAACAAGAGGGACGAGACCCGCGTCCCCAACCAGAACATCACGATGGACCTGAGCCAGCCGTGGGAGGACTTCTTCGACAGCTCCTTCGGCAGCCAGTTCGGCGACTGGAGGACTGTGCAGACCTCCAACACGAGGCAGACGAACACCGTCACCTCGGGCAGGACGACCACGACGACGACCACGGAGACGCGGACCCGGATCGTCGAGGAGCTGCAGATGGAGACGATGACGAACCAGCACCAGATCGGCCCGTTCGTCCGCGACGTCTCGCTCGAGCCCTACATCCGGCCGAGGATGGTCGCCTTCGTCGCCACCAACCTGAAGCCCAACACCCGCATCCACGCCTTCTTCGACAACGTCAACGTCGACGCCCACTGCGCGCCGGCCGACTACTCGAACGTCACGAACCCCGAGGAGGGCCGCGAGGACAAGATCCTGACGAGGACGGGCGCGTTCGGCGCCAACCTGACGTCCGACAGCGCGGGCAACCTGCTCGGCCTGTTCAGCATCCCGGCGGGCACGTTCCGCCAGGGCGACAGGAACTTCCTGCTCTGCGACGTCTCCGACCTGGTCACGGGCAACACCGCCATCCTGACGAGGGCCGACGCCCGCTTCACCGCGGCCCAGCTCGCGGTCACGACCCAGGGGGTCACCCTCAACACGATCGAGCCCGAGATCGGCGTCGTCACGACGACCAACACCCAGGTCATCGTCACGACCACCACGCAGACGAGGAACCCGCCCCGCCCCCGCAACACCGGCGGCGGCCGAGACTGGTCGAACATGCGGCGCGGCTACCTCGACCCCCTCGCGCAGAGCATCTTCGCCAACATACCGACGAGCGACTCCGGCGCGTTCGCGACCAAGCTCGACCTGTTCTTTGAGTCCAAGGACCCGAGCCTGGGCATCACCGTCTTCGTGACGGAGATGAGGTTCGGCTTCCCCGACACGACGAGGATCATCGGCCGGGCCTACCTGACGTCCGACGAGGTCAACGTCTCCGACGACGGCACCGAGGCGACGACCTTCACCTTCGACCACCCCGTCTACATGACCAACGGCGAGAAGTACGCCCTCATGGTCAAGCCCGACGGCGACAGCCCCGAGTACCGCATCTGGATCGGCGAGACGGGCGAGTTCGACGTCGACACGGGCGTCCAGATCTACCAGAACCCCTACGCCGGCGTCCTGTTCACGTCCTCGAACATGAACACGTGGTCCTCCCACCAGAAGGAGGACATGAAGTTCATCCTCTACCGGGCCCAGTTCACCGCGGGCTCGAGCGCCGTGGCCGTGCTCGACAACGAGACGGACGAGTTCATCACCTACAGCGGCCTGGTCCGGTCCAACTCCGACATCCTCGTCCAGGTCGGCGACCTCGTCTACACCGCCAACGACACCCACGTCCTCACGGGGGCCAACACGACCCAGCCGTTCGGCATCGTCCAGTTCATCGACGAGCCCAACGAGACGGTCTACCTGGACTCCTCGACGGGCGGCTGGGCGGCCGGCGCCAACATCCAGTTCCACAGGCCCACGGCCGTCGGCAACGTCTCCCTGATCACGGCGAACTCCAGGATCGCCAACGCCGAGCTCGTCTCGGTCGACGACCTGGACTACCACGCCATCGTCCCCCGCTACGCCACGCTGAAGCCGAACAGGACGAACCTCGTCTTCACGTACAGGGGCTACGACTCCAGCGACGTCCAGGACGGCTTCAAGGACGTCGTCAACAACACGGAGACGGAGTTCCTCGACTTCACGAGGATCGTAAAGAGCTACTCGAACGAGCTCGCGGACATCTCGGGCAACAAGAGCTGCCGGTTCAGGGCGACCTTCTCCACCGAGTCCGAGTTCGTCTCGCCGGTCATTGACCTGAGGAGCAAGACGGGCCTCGCGATCGAGAACATCGTCAACAACTCCGACACCAACGAGGCCAACAGCAACTACGGCGAGGCCCTGGCCAAGTACGTCTCCAAGAACGTCGTCCTCAAGGACGGTCAGGAGGCCGAGGACATCCTCGTCCACGTCACGGCCTGGAGGCCGTCGGGCACGGACGTCCAGGTCTACGTCAAGTTCCTCAACCAGGAGGACGGCGAGGCCTTCGACACGAAGAAGTGGACCAAGCTGACCGCGGGCACGGGCGCCGAGATGTACTCGGACCAGATGAACACCCGCGACTTCGTCGAGATCGAGTATACCCTGCCCACCGCCGTCCCGTCCGACGGCTCCAACCCGCGGGCCGTCTTCGCGAACTCCTCGACGGGCATCGCCGAGTACAGCTCCGCGACGGGGGCCGTCTACCGGTCCTACAAGACCTTCTGCCTGAAGATCGTCATGCTCGCCGAGGACGCCGCGCTGGCCCCGAGGCTGAACGACGTCCGCGCGATCGCCCTGCAGGTGTAGCGTGCACGACAAGTTCGTCAGGGCGAAGAACAACCCCGGCGCGGTCCTGAACACGGACGACTCCGGCCTCAGGGCGTACAAGCTGAGGAAAGCCCGGTCGGCCGACCTAAATAGCATGAGGGACGAGGTAAAGGAGCTGCGGGGGGACGTCAACCGCATCCTGGGCCTCCTGGAGAAGCTGGTCAAGGATAGATGACCGTCGCGGTCGCAAACACCAATGCCAACAACTTCGTAAGCTTCTGGCGGACGAAGACGAACGAGCTCGCGACGGCGATGTCGAACGTCGTCGTCACCGTGAACTCCAACGCGGCCGTCGGCAACGCGGTCATCGACGGCGCCCTCCAGGTCAAGAACCTCTTCTTCACCAACGCCTACGGCGGCAACAACGGCGCCCGGGCGAACCTGACGTTCCACGACAACACCCACTTCGTCGCCAGGGTCAGCCTGGGCTTCGGCGCCAACGTCATGATCACGGCGGGCAACGCCACCCACAGGGTGCTCGTCGTCAACTCCGCCGACAACTTCAGCCTCATCGGCACCAAGCTACTCCTCGCCGACCTGAACGACTTCAACGTCTCGGCGCCGGCCAACGCCCACATCCTCAGGTACGACTCGGCGACCTCCAAGTGGGTCAACCAGAGCCTGGGCGACTTCACGATCGACGCCGACACGGTGGGCGGCAACACGGCCGCGTCCCTCCTCGCCGTCACCAACCACACGGGCACGATCCCGTCCGCCCGCCTCTCGGGCGCGTACACGGGCATCACGGGCCTGGGCACCCTGACGACCGCCCTCGCCGTGGGCGGCGTCAACGCGACGTTCGACACCAGCGTCCTCTACGTCGACGCGACCAACGACAGGGTCGGCGTCAAGAACGCGGCCCCCACCGTCTCGCTCCACGTCACGGGCACGGACGCCATCTTCGTCCCCGTCGGCAACACGACGCAGAGGCCCACGGGCTCCAACGGCCACTTCCGGTACAACAACGAGACGAACCAGTTCGAGGGCTTCGCGGCCGGCTCCTGGGGCACGATCGGGGGAGGCGGAAACACCTTCGCCCACATCGTCGTCTCGGGCCAGTCCAACGTGGTGGCGGACACCTCGTCCAACGACGCCCTGACGTTCGCCGTCGCCAACGGCGTGGTCATCACGACGACTGCCGCCAACGACACGATCCACTTCAGCCTGTTCCAGAACATCAACACGACCTCCAACGTGACGTTCAACGTCGTCACCGCGGCGGACTTCGTCACCACCTCCGACGCCCGCATCAAGAGCGACGTCCAGGACATCGCCGACCCGATGGAGGCCGTCCGCAAGCTGAGGGGCAGGCGGTTCAAGAAGGTGGGCTCCGACAAGATCCGCATCGGCCTCATCGCCCAGGAGGTCCTCAAGGCCGTCCCCGAGGCGGTCACCGAGGCGGACGTCGCCGGGGCCGGGCTCGACAACTTCATGGCCGTCCGCTACGGCGACCTCGTCGGCCTCCTCATCGAGGCGATCAAGGACGTCGACGACCGGCTCTACGCCCTCGAGAAGAGGAAGCTGCAGGCCGAGAAGGTCGTCTACATCCGCAGGGACACGGCCCCCGAACCCAAGAAGAAGTAAGGTTTTTTCATCATGAAGAAGTTCCTCCTCGCCCTCGTAGCGTACGTCCTGCTCTCGGTGCAGGCCGAGGCGGTCCAGCTCTGCAACAACGGCTGGATGAAGACCTCGACGACCGGCACCGGCACGATCACCCTCACCACAGCCGTCTTCGGCGCCCAGACGTTCGCCGACTGCGGCATCACCAACGGCCAGACGGTCCGCTACAGGATCGTCGACGGGGCCAACTGGGAGCTGGGCACGGGCGTCTATACCTCGTCGGGCACGACCCTCACCCGGACCGTCCTCGAGAGCAGCAACGCCGACGCGGCGATCAGCCTCTCGGGGAACGCGACCGTCCTCATCGTCGCCACCAAGGAGGACACCCCCTCCGAGACGACGCCGACCGACACCACCATCGACTCGGCCACGGTCTACGGCTTCGTGCTCGAGGGCGGGGTCCTCAAGAGGGCCCTCATCGACGACATAGTGCCGCCGTCGGACGCGATCACGGTCGACGTCCAGACGTTCACCGCGACCGGGGCGGGCACCTGGACCAAGCCCTCGGGCGGACAGAACATGTGCCTCGTCGAGGCGTGGGGCGGAGGAGGATCCGGCGGCGTGTCGGGCAGCGGCAACCCGGGAGGAGGAGGAGGAGGCGGCGGGGCCTGGGTAAGCAAGGTCTTCAGGATGGCCGACCTCGGCGCGACCGAGAGCGTCAGCGTCGGGGCAGGCGCGTCGTCCCAGACGGCAGCGACCGGAGGAGGCGGCACGGGCGGCACCACCACCTTTGGCTCGGGCGCGACCCTCATCCAAGCATTCGGAGGGGGCGGCGGGGCCGGAGTCACCACCAACAGCGGCGGCGGGGCCGGGGCCGGGGCGACCGCTGCGGGCCAGAGCGGCACCTCGGGCACGTCACCCACTGGAAATAGGGAGCCGCCCGACTACTGGGGCGGAAAGGGCGGCGGCAACCAAGTCGAGGGCGGAGGGGCCTTCGGCGGCGGCGGAGGCGGAGGCGGAGGTCTGGGTGGCGCGTCTACGGATCCCGCCACGGGCGGCAACTCGGTCCACGGCGGAGCCGGCGGGGGAGGGGGCTCGGTCGACAGCACCCCCGGCGGCTCGGCGGGCGGGAACAGCCTCTTCGGAGGCGACGGAGGGGCGGGCGCCCACGACTCGAACAACGCCACGGCGGGCTCACAGCCGGGAGGCGGGGGAGGCGGCGCCGAGATCGGCGATTCCGGCGCAGGTGGCGCCGGCATGGTCAGGGTGACCTGCTGGTAAGATGGCGATCGGCGGCAGCTCACCTCTCGGCGGACAGCCACTCGGCGGCAAGCAGACCCAGCCCGAGCACGGGGCCGACGGCGACGGCCAGTTCCAGGCCCACAGGCACACGGACGCCCGCTTCTGCCTGGCGACCACGGTGGTCACCCACCAGTCGACGGTCTTCGTCAACAACCTGCTCGTAGCGGTGGAGCAGGACGAGAACACCCACGGGGGAGGCGGCCTCATCAGCACGTCCCCGGGCACGGTCTTCGCCGAGAACAAGAAGATCATCGTCGTCGTGAACGACACGGCGGATCCGGACAACGCCCTGCACTTCCCCTCAGTGGTCGACCCGGAGGCGGGCAGCCCCGACGTCTTCCTCTACTGAGGTCCATAAATACGTCCCATGAGCAGCAAGGTCAACATCGTGATCGAGCAGGGGACCACGTTCTCCGTCGCCTTCGACGTCGAGGACGACTCCGGCACGGCCCTCAACCTGACCGGCTACACGGGCAGGTCCCAGCTCCGCAAGCACTATTCCTCCACGGCGAACACCCCCTTCACCGTCAATGTCGCCAACGGCTCCGTCACGTTGAGCCTGACCGCGAACCAGACGGCCAACGTCGTCGCGGGCAGGTACGTCTATGACGTCGAGCTCGTCGACTCCAACGGCGTCGTGTCCCGACTCATCGAGGGCATCGCGTCCGTAACGCCGGAGGTAACCCGCTGATGCCTACCGCGACCCTGAGGGCGAGCAGGTCCGTCGCCGTCCGCGTGACCAACCAGGGCGGCATCCTCAGGCCCGTGCAGACGAGCACGCCCACGGTCCAGACCACGGCGATCGTCGGGGTCGACGGCACCGCGGGCAGGTTCGACCAGCTCCTCGACGTCGTCGAGGGATCCCCGAGCGAGGGCGCGATCCCCCAGTACGACGCCGACACCGATAAATACGTGGTCGGTCAGCTGGCCGAGGTAGACGGGGGTACGTTCTAATGGCTGGTCCGACGACCGTTAAAATCAAGAGGTCCATGGAGCAGGGCACGCCGCCCGCTACCAACTTCGGCGAGCTCGTCTGGACCTCCAACGGCGGCGTCCTCTTCATCGGCCAGGAAGACGGCTCCACCTCGAACACCGTCGCCATCGCCGGCCGGCGGTTCCCCGGCACCCTCACCGCCAACCAGGCCATCGTCGTCGACTCGGGCAGCTTCATCAACGCCCTCAAGGTCGGCAACTCGACGATCAACCTCTCCGTCAACTCGACGGCGATAAAGGTCATGAACTCCACGTCGAACACGACGTGGACGATCCCGACCTCCGCCCAGTTCACCGACGGCAACTACTACCTCAACGCAAACGGCTCGTGGGTCCAGGTCGTCACGTCGGGCACCCCCGGCGGAGCCAACACCCAGGTCCAGTACAACGACTCGGGCGCGTTCTCCGGCTCGCCGGGCTTCACGTTCGACGAAGCGACGAACAACGTCACGATCGCGAACACCCTCACCGTGCCGCTGATCCAGGGCAACACGACCCTCATCGGCAACTCGACCGTCAACAACATCCTGTCGACGGGCAACTCCACGGTAACGGAGGTCAAGGTCACCTCGTCCGTGGCCAACGTCCAGTCCGCGACCATCGCGCTGGCGGGCACGACGACGACGATCACCTCGAACCTGGTCGTCACGGACACGACGGTCACCGTCACCTCGAACACCCAGCTCTACAAGTCCAACTCGACGATCTTCGCCGCGAACATCTTCGGCAACTCGACGACGACCCACGTGACCTTCCAGGGCCACGTTATGAACGTCGACTCGACGAACACGTTCATCCGCGGCACCAACATGTCGGTGACCTCGAACGCGACCTTCTCCGCCAACCTGGCGGCGTCGGGCGCGCTGACTAACCTGACATCGGCCAACGTCAACGTCGGGGGCACGGACCTCAACGTCACCGCCAACGCGAACTTCACGGCGGGCTTCACGGCCGTCAACGGTACGTTCTCGGGCGACCTGCTCGTCAACGGCTCGCTCGTCACTCTGAACGTCGCGACCATCTCCGTCGAAGACTCGATGATCGAGCTCGCCATCAACAACGGCACGGCGAACACGATCGACATCGGCATGTACGGCCAGTGGGGCAACTCGTCGGTCACCCAGTTCGGCGGCCTGTTCAGGGACGCCTCCAACTCGGGCATCTTCACCCTCTTCAAGGACCTCGAGGTCGAGCCGACGACGACCGTCGATACGGCGAACAACACCTTCAGGCTCGGCACCCTGCTCGCGGTCCTCGACTCGGGCGGCGCCCTCTTCGCCAACTCGACGAAGATCTCGATCCTCGCCGGCAGCCTGACCTCGGACCTGACCGTCCCCGACGGCGGCACGGGCGTCTCGGTCTTCGCCAACAACGGCGTCATCTACGGACAGAACGCGGCGGCCCTGGCCGTCACGGCGGCGGGCGCCCAGGGCAAGGTCCTGCAGGCCGGCGCCAGCGGCGTACCCGTCTTCGACGACATCGACGGCGGCACCTTCACCTAATCGTAATGAAACAGGAGTGAGACTATGGACATCAACAACGAGCTTGCCCAGATCTTCATCAACAAGCAGAAGGCGCTGCTCGAGACCGTACTGACCGAGAAGCTCTTCCTCGAGTCCCAGCTCGAGATGGTGACGAAGAGGCTCGAGGAGCAGAGCCGACAGGCCCTGGCAATCGCCGAGGAGGCCGACAAGAAGGTCGCCGAGGCCCAGGCCGCAAACGACGAGCTCGCCGAGGCGAGGAAGACCCTCGCGTCCCAGAACGCCCAGATCGAGGAGCACCTCGCCCAGGCCGTCAGGCTCCGCCAGGAGCTCGCGGGCTGGAGGGAGAGGGCGGAGAACGCCGAGTCCCAGAACACCCGGGTCACCTTCGAGAGGGACCGCCTCAAGGAGGACGTCGACCGACTGGAGGGCGAGACGAAGAGGCTCGCGGGAGAGCTCGCCGCAGCGAACACCCCAACGCCGCCACCCGCGGCCAACGAGACCAAGAGGGCGGCGAGGCGCAACGCCGCCGGGTAGAGGATAACCGGTGGCCGGCCCAACCAGGATCACGCTCAAGGCTAACACGACGGCGGGGGTAGTACCCTCGGCGGCGCAGCTTGCCGCGGGCGAGCTCGCGATCAACACGGGCGACGGCAAGCTCTACACGGAGCTCGCCAACGGCGCGGTCGTCCAGATCGCCCAGCCCATCTCCTCGGGGAACACGGTCGGGGTCGTCCTCGGCATCGAGTACACGAGCTCGAACACGGACGCCCAGATCCTGGATAGCTTCGCCATCGCGACGTACCGGTCGGGCGAGTACTTCGTGTCGGTGAAGGACAACACGAACAACGACTACCACGTGGGCAAGCTCATCGTCCTCCACGACGGGACCAACGCGTACAACGAGGAGTACGGGGTCGCCTTCAGCAACCAGTCGCTGATGACGGTCTCCTGCAACATAGCGTCGGGCAACTTCAGGCTCTGGGTGACCCCGACGATAGCCAACACGACCTTCAAGATGGTCAGGAGCCTGGTGGTGGTCTGATGCTCATAGTCACGACGGAGGTCACCCAGTTCGTCTCGACGGGGACCGCGATAATCATCTCGACCGAGGTCGACGACGAGGTCGTCTACCAGCTCGACTTCAGCGAGGAACACAACGCGATGTACGTAGGACAGGTAGTGTAGCATGGCAGAGGTAGCGACGATCACGGTTCTGGACTCCCAGGGCGTCGAGAGGGAGGTCCCGACCCTCCTCTCCGTCGAGGAGAAGCTCACGGCCTTCTCGGCCAGCGCAGACTTCACGCCCGCGGCGAGCTCCCACGCAGCGGGCGACTGCGTCGGGGCGGCCCAGGAATTTACGAGCATGGGAAACTCCGGCAAGCGCATCGTGCTCACGGGCGCCTCCCTGCTGATTGCATCCAGCGCGGCGGTCGCCTCCGCCTTTCGCCTGCATCTCTATAACGTCACGCCGCCCAGCGCCATCGCCGACGACAACGTCTTCAACATACCCTCGGGCGATAGGGCCTCCTACCTGGGGTTCGTTGATCTGGGGGCGCCGACAGACTGGGGCGATACGCTCTACTGCGAGGTGAACGGAATCTTGAAGCCCGTCCTGCTCTCCGGCACCAGCCTGTTCGGTTATCTCACAAACCTCACGACGGTGACGCTCGCCGCCGTGGCGCACAAGGTCACGCTCCACTCGGAACCGCGATCATAATGATCTATGCGCGCACGCACAGGCAGAAGCCGTCGATCGCTTATCACGCCCTCAACCGCAGCGACACGGACAACTCGGCCGGCGTGGCCTATAGCTTTACCTTCAATGCAGCCGCGGACTTCACAAACATGAAGCGCGGCCCGAACAGCCGCCTTCTCGTTCACGGGATGGCGACGGAGAATGGGACCGGGTCGAGCGGCGACCTAAGTCTGACTGTCAATGGCGTTCCAGCGACCAGGCTGGTTCAGGCGATCGACTTCACGACGGGTGGACATAGACAGCACGCTGCCTTTTTCCTTGCGCAGCCGCCGCAGAGAATCGACGAACTGGTGTTTGCCCTCACGCTGAATCTCAACGCGCGCCACGGGTTCGTTGCATTTTATAGCGTCGAAAATCTCATCGAACCCGACGAAGCTTTCGACACGCTCGGCCTCGCTGGGACCAGCGGGGCATTGGACATCCCCGAGAACGGTGTTTTCGCTGCGGCAATAGGCGAATCGGTGCTAACAAGCTTCACCTGGACGGCGACCCTCGGCGTAAGCATCACCGAGGCCTACGATCACCTTCACGACGCCATCTACACGACCGGCGGCGCCTATGGATTGAGCGCAGGTCCACTGACGTCGACCATCACCGCGACCGCCGCGTCTCCGAGCGATCCGGGCCCCATCATCGGGGTCAGCCTGCGCTGAGGGTTGGCCATAAATACCCCGTCGCGTGGACAGTGAAGCGCGGGGAGTAGCCATTGGCAGACAAGCAGTTTAGGGTCCGCAAGGGCCTGTACGTCGAGGGCGTGTCGTCCGTCGCGGCGGACATCCGGCCGACCTCAAACCTCAGCATAGACCTGGGCAACACGACCCTCTACTGGGGGAACGTCTACGCTTCGCGGTTCTTCGGCAACGGCGCGGGCCTGACGAGCATCTCCGTCTCCCCCGCCGGCTCCAACACCCAGGTCCAGTTCAACGACTCCGGCGCCTCGAACGGCTCCGCCGGCTTCGTCTTCGACAAGGTCGCCAACAACCTCACCGTCTCCAACAGCTTCATCCTCGCGGTCACGGGCGGATCGGGCGTCCTGAACATCGGAAACTCGACGATCAACGCGGTCGCCAACAGTTCCAGCCTTCGCGTGTCGAACTCGACCCTGGCGATCACCGTAGGCCCGGGATCGGTGGCCGTGGGCGCGAACGCCGACCTCTCCGCGACCCGCCTCCTGGTCGGAAACTCGACGGTCAACAACAACCTGACCCAGACGGCCCTGACCGTGGCCAACTCCACCCTCACGGTCACCGTAGGCCCGGGGACCGTGGCCGTGGGGGCGAACTCGGTAGTCGAGCCCGCCCGCTACTTCGTCGGAAACTCTACCGTCAACGCGGTCGTGAACCAGACGTCGCTTACGGTGGCCAATTCCACGCTGACGGTCTCCGTGGGACCGGCCCAGATCAACGTCGGGGCCAACGTCGGCGTCGAGGCGGCGCGGGTGTTCGTGGGCAACTCGACCGTCAACGCCGTCCACAACCAGACGAACATTACCGTCGCCAACTCAACCCTGTCGATCGTCGTCGGGCCGGCGGACCTATCGGTCGGCGCCAACGTCGACGTGCTCCCCACGGGCTTCTTCGTCGGAAACTCGACGGTCAACACGACCATCACGATCAACCAGTTCCTGAGCCAGAACTCCCTCGTGTCCACCACGGTGGGGCTGGCGTCGGTCGCTCTGGGCAACTCCACGGTCAACGCGGTCGTGAACTCGAGCTCCCTGAGCATCAACGGGGTCGTCCACGCCCCCCTCGGCACCAAACGCTACCGTCTGACGAACTCCGGGGGCACCGCCCAGGCGGCCACGGCGACGACGGGAAAGTCCCTCTCCGCCCTCCAGACCAACGACACGTTCCTATATAAGCCGACGGCCAACAACACGGCGACGGCCCCCACCCTCGCGATCGACTCGGTCTCGGCCCTGACGATCAAGGGGCCGGTGGGGCAGGCCCTGGCGGCCAACGAGCTCAACCTGACGAAGTGGTACGAGCTCCTGTTCGACGGCACCGATTTGATCATCATGTTCGGATGGTAAGATGACCACTAGATTCCTCGCGACCCTCCTCGTCCTCTTTGGACTGACCGTAGGGGCCCAGGCGGCCGCCTTCGACTACGACCCGCCGCCCGTCGGCTCCTCGGACGTCGAGGAGTTCAACGACCTCAACCTCGAGCTCGACGGCATCAACACCGACAAGACGGACTTCGTCGACATCGACACGTCGGCGGAGCTGAGGACGATCCTGGGCGACGAGACGGGCTCGGGCTTCCTGATGTTCGGCCTGTCCACGGACATGACCGACAACCTTACCTGCTCGGGCAGCCAGGTGGTCAGGAGGAACTCCGGCGACACCGCCTTCGAGTGCGCCACCCTCTCCGGGGTCACCGGGCCGGGAAGCTCGACCGACAACGGCATCGCTACCTGGGACGGCACCGGCGGCGCGGCGATCCAGGACACGACCATCCTCATCGACGACAACAACGTCCTGGTGTCCGGACACACGGCGGCCATCGCTACCTTCGAGAGCCCCGACGGCACCGACCTGACGCCGGACCTCCAGGCCCACAGCACGGGCAGCGACGCCTCGCTCGGCCTGTCGAGGTGGAACACCTCCGCCGGCAGCCCGGCCCGCCTCTTCATCGCCAAGTCCGAGGGGGCGACGATCGGCGCCTACGACCTCATCACCGACGGCGACGACCTGGGCCACATCGTCTTCCTCGGCTCCGACGGCACGGACTTCGAGGTCGGCGCGACCATCGAGGCGTCGACCGACAACTGGTCCGGCTCAAATGACGTCGGCGCCGACGACATGCCGGGCATGCTGATCTTCGCCACGACGCCCGACGGTTCGACCACGCCCGGCGACAAGATGTACATCCTGAGCGACCCGCTCGGGCGGGTCATCGGCTACAGCACCGACGCCGGCGCGTCGGGCGGACCCATCTACGAGCTGTACCGGGACAGCGGCTCCGCCGCCGCGAGCGACGAGATCGGCAACCTCACCTGGACGGGCCGGGACGCCGGCGGCGGCTACGAGGTCTACGCCAACATCGACGTCATCATCGACGACGCGACGGCCACCTCCGAGGACGCCACGCTGCGCATCCGCACCGACGGCGCGGGCACCGTCACGAACCGCTTGACCATCAACTCCACCGACGCGACGTTCGACGTCGTCTCGGTCAACCTGCACGACCAGACGGAGCTCCGGCTGCGCGAGGACGAGGGGAACGGCAGCAACTACATCGGCTTCATCGCCCCCTCGGCGATCACGTCAGACTTCACCTGCACCCTCGAGAACGACTCTACCCCCATCCCCGACAGCTGCGTCGGCGACGGCACGGACGCGGGCGGCTCCGGCGTCACCGGCCCGGGCACCTCGACGGACAACGGCATCGCCACCTACGACGGAACGGGGGGCACGACCCTCCAGGACACGGCCGTCATCGTCGACGACAACGACGTGCTTGCGTTCGGGGTGACCTCGACGTCGGCCCTTTGGAACGTCAACGTCAGGCCACGCATCCAGGTCGTCGGCAGCAGCACCCTCTCCGGCTCCAGCGTCGGCGTCGCCCGCCACGACATCGACGACGCGGACGCAGCCTACATCATCCTCGCCAAGTCGGCCGACGCAACGGCGGGCACCCACGCCAACGTCGCCAGCGGCGAGCGGCTCGGCACCATCTCCTTCGAGGGATCGAACGGCACCAACTTCGACACGGCGGCCCTGATCCGCGGCTTCGTCGACGCCGAGCCGACCACTGCCGGCGACACCACCGACATGCCCGGGCGCATCGAGCTCATGACCTCCTCCGACGGCTCGTCGTCGCCCACGTCGCGGCTCATGATCGACAGCCTCGGCCACGCGATGTTCGACTCCACCGGCACGATGGACCAGACCATCTCCGAGGGCGTCGACGCCAAGCTCGGCATCACGAACACCAACCCGGCCAACCTGTGGAACATGGTGCTCTCGGCCCACGCGGACGACACCAACGGCGCGAGCCTGAGCTTCTACAAGTCCGACAACGCCACGCCGGGCTCGGAGACCCTGATCGACGACGGCGACGACATCGGCCTCATCTCGGCCGACGGCTCCGACGGGTCGGACTCAAACAACCGGGCGGCCCAGATCCTGTTCGAGGTCGACGGCGAGTGGTTCACCGCCTCCGACTCGTCGGACAGCCCGGGACGCATCGTCTTCTCCACCACCCCCGACGGCGCGGGAGGCTCGGGCGGCGTGGTGGAGAGGCTCCGCATCGCCGCCTCGGGCGCGTTCGGCATCGCCGGCGCCAACTACGGCACGACGAACCAGGCCCTCCTGTCCGGCGGCTCCTCGACGACGCCGGCGTGGACCTCGATCATCGGCAAGAACGCCATCTGGATCCCGGCCGGCTCGCTGATCCCGCGGACGACCAACGGCTGCGAGGTCGCCGACCTCGAGCTCGGCACCAACGACATCATGATCCGGACGTGCAACTACGACACGGCCACGGAGGAGGGCGCGGGCTTCACGATCCGCATGCCCGACACGTGGAACGAGGGCACCCTGACGGTCGTCCCGGTCTGGACGCACCCTGCCACGGCCACCAACTTCGGCGTGGTGTGGGGCTTCAGCTGCCTGGCGACGAGCAACGACGACGCCATGGACGCCGCCCTCGGCACGCAGGTGACCTCGACGGACACCGGCGGCACCACCTCGGACCAGTACACCGGCCCCGAGACGGCGGCGATGACCTGCGCGGGCACGCCGCAGGCCGGCGACACCATCTACGTCGAGGCCGAGAGGGTCGTCGGCAACGCCTCCGACAACATGGCCGTCGACGCCTACCTGCTCGGCTACACCCTCTACTGGACGCAGTCCAGCTTCGTGGAGCCGTAACATGAAGAAGTTCCTCCTCGGCCTCATCGCCGTCTGCCTGCTCTCCCTGCCCGTACCGGCGGGCTCCATCGACGAGCTCGAAAGGCAGGTCAGCAGCCCGGCGACGGAGACCCACGGGGACCTCGCCTTCGGCTACGGGGCGGGCTCCCACCTGACGGGCTTCTGGGCCAAGAAGGTGGACTCCGCTCCCGCTGCCAACCCGACGATAGCCTTCATCGGCTGCACCAACAGCGCGTCCGACCTCACCACCTACACCTTCTCGGGCCACTCCGTGGGCGCGACGGGGACGGACAGGAAGACCCTCGTCATGGTGGGCGTCGAGGACTCCGCGACCGAGGTCTGGACCACGGCCCTGACCGTCGGGGGCGACGCGGCGTCGCCGCTGAACGGGAACCGCACCACCGCGGCCCTCACCACGGTCGACGCCTGGATCCTGGACAACCCCGCGGGCACGTCGGAAGACATCGTCGTGACCGCCTCCGAGGCCGCGACCGCGATGACCGTCTGCGTCTGGTCGATCACCGACCTGACCTCAATCATCCCGATCGAGCACACGTTCACCCTCGGCCAGAGCGGGGCCTCCATATCCATGGCCCCCAAGACGGCGGACTTCTCCGTAAGCGCCGGGATGTGCGTGGCCGACAGCGGCACCGCCGGCTTCAACTGGACGGGTTTCACCGAGAGTGCGGACGCCAACGGCGAGTTTCAGTGGTCGGCCGCGACCTTCACCGAGGACACGGGCGAGGAACCCAAGTCCGTCACCTGCGACACGGTCTCCGACGCCGTGAACTCGGCCGGCGTCGCGGTGACCTTCGGTAACGGCACCGAGGTCCGCGCCTACCTGACCTCCTGCGTGGTCAGCAACACCGCCCTGACCACCTACACCCTGGCCAACGCCGGCGTGGGCATGCCCGACGCCAATCGACTCTCCGTCGTTCAGTTCGGCGTCGAGGACGGCGCCACGAACTTCAACTTCAGCTCGGCCACCATCGGCGGCACGAGCATGACCGAGGTCAACGAGACCGCGACGGTCGGCCTCGAGGAGGCCGCCACCTACCAGGTGGTGAACACGGCCGGCCACATCGAAGACGTGGCAGTGACCATGTCGGAGGCCGTGACCAACGCGTCCGCCTGCGTCTTCGCCGTCTACAACCTGAACTCGACCACCGCCACGGGCCAGACGACGGGCGCCAACACCACGGCCGCCTCTCAGGCCGTCAACATCAATACCACCGCGGGCGGCGTGGCCCTCGCGTCCTGCTTCGCGCACGAGACGGGCCTCACGAACACCTGGTCGGGCGTGGTGGCCTGGGGCACCTTCTCAAACGGCGGCGCCATGTACAGCGCGGGCCTGCAGCGACCCCTCGCCACGACGGAGACCCCCCGGTCCATCTCGTGCGACTACTCGGGCACGACCGCCGACGTCGCGGCCACCGCGGTTGCCTACCAGTAAGGCCCCGAAGGCCCGGTCCTAAATAGCGGACCATGGGCTTCAAGGTCAACTCAAACCTCGTCATCGAGAACGACCAGGACGTCGTCCTCGCCAACGTCGTCGCCCGCTACGTCTCCATCTCGAACACGACCCCGGTCGGCGTCTTCCAGGGCATGGCGTACGGCTACTGCGCCGGCGGCACCCTCGGGCTGACCACCGTCGACCGCATCGCCCTGTCCTCCGGCAACCAGGGTGGTATGGGGTTCGTCGCCCAGCCCATCGCCACGGTGACGGAGGCCTCGTCGATAAGGGGAGACACGGCCGGCTTCACCGCGGGCACCCGCCAGCCCACCGTCGGCACCCAGATCAACAAGTACCCGTTCAGCGGCGACCAGCCCTCCACCGACGTCGGCGACCTCGACACGGCGAGGTCGAGCTCCGCCGGCACCTCCTCGTCGACCCACGGCTACGCGGCCGGCGGGTACACGTCCACGCCGGCGACCGTCCGCACCAGCGTGATCGAGAAGTTCCCGTTCGCCATCTCCGCCAGCACCTCGACCAGCGTCGGGGCCCTGACCCAGACCCGACACTGCGCCCCCCACGGGGCGGTCTCCGGCACCCACGGCTACACCCTCGGCGGCTTCGCCCCTCCCGGGTCGGTGGCCACCAACAGGATCGACAAGTACCCGTTCTCGGCCGACCAGGACGCCACCGACGTGTCCGACCTGCCCGCGGCCACGCACGGGGTGAGCGGCATCAGCTCCTTCGAGTCGGCCTACGGCATGGGCGGCACCAGTCCGGCGTTCATCAACACCTACTCCACGTTCCCGTTCTCGAGCGAGGGCAACGCCGTCAACGTCGGCACGCTCGCCAACAACAAGGGGGCGATGGCCACGGCGAGCTCGTACTGGCACGGCTTCGTCCTGGGCGGGGCCCTCGGCACGAACTCGGGCACGAACATCGTCGAGAAGTTTCCCTACGCCTCCGAGGGATACGCGATCGACCACACCGACCTGAGCATAGCCAGGTTCCTATCGGGCGGGTTCCAGGAATGAGCTTCAAGATCGGAGACGTCTTCGTCATCGACAACGACCGCAACGCGGTGTTCGCCAACGTCGCCGCGAACTCCGCCCTCGCGAACTCCACGATGGTGATGCTGCCCGCGGGCATGGGGATCGTCTACGGCTTCGTGTCGGCCTGGTCGAGCACGGACTCGACGCCCGCCTGGACCCCGAACACCGGCATCGATCGCTTCTCGATGGTCTCGAGCGACAACGCCTCCGACCACGGCGACCTGACCGTCGCCCGGACGGTGGGCATGGGCGTGAGCTCCGCGACCCACGGGTACGTCCTCGGCGGGGCGCCATCCAACAGCTCCAACAGCAACGTCATCGACAAGTTCGCGATGGTCTCCGCGGCCAGCGCCACGGACGTCGGCGACCTCCACGCCGCGACCAGGGACGGCGCCGGCACCTCGAGCCCGACCTCGGGCTTCTACATCGGCGGCTTCACCACCGTGGAGGTCCAGACGATCGGCCACATGCACCTCGCGAGCGACCAGAACGGCGAGGACACGACCACCCTCATCGGCTTCTCCCTGGCCGCCCTGGCGGGCATCAGCTCCGACACGCAGTCCTTCAACGCGGGGGGCCTCAGCAGCCCCGCCTCGTTCGACGTTTCGGGGCACACCGCGAGGTTCCCGTTCGCGAATTGGGCGAGCACGAGCACCATCGGCTCCCTGACGGAGGACCGCGGGCGCGTCGGGGGTCTGTCCTCGACCACCCACGGCTACGTGGTCGGGGGCACCGAAGTTTTCTCGTCCAGCTCAAACATCATCGACAAGTTCAGCTTCTCGTCTACCGCCAGCGCCGTCGACGTCGGCAACCTCGCCGTGTCGGGGAGCAGGTACACCGGTCTCTCGAGCTCGCATACGGCATGGATCGCCGGCGGCACGCTGAACATGCTCCAGCGCTTCTCCTTCGCTAGCGAGGGCAACGCGACGGACAGCGGGCGGGACATGACGAGCATCATGGAAGCCGGATGCACGCAGGCGTACTGACATGGCGAACACGTACAAGATAGGCGCGAACACGGTCATCGACGGCAACCTCAGTCTGACGACCGACGACCTGAGGGCGTCCAGGATCGAGCACCGGTTCTACACCACGCCCGAGACCGCGCTGAACGCGAGGCTCGACTGGGGCTTCGACCTCGGCGGCATCAAGCACTTCGGACCGTTCACCGCCTCCCACCAGACCGGCGACGTGGATAAGTTCCCGTTCGCCTCCGACCAGGACGCCGTCGCGCGGGCCAACGACCTGACGATCACCAACGCCTGGAGGGCCGCGGCCCGGAGCATCGGCATGGGCATGTCCTGGGTCTCGGGCGGCATGCAGGTCAGCCCCAACGCAGTCAGGCTGACGACAATCGAGGGCATGCGCCTCATCTCCGACCAGGCGGGAAGCTCCATCGGCAACCTTGCGGCGAACACGTCGGGACACACGGGCCACCAGTCGGAGACCCACGGCTTCGCGGCGGGCGGCCACTCCGGCGGCGACTTCAACACTCCCGGCGAGGTCTCGGTCACGCACATCCAGAAGTTCCCGTTCACCTTCACCAGCGTAACCGCCACGGACGTCGGCGACGTCAGCGTAGGGTTCATCGTCGCCCTCGGCCTCTCCTCCTCGACCCACGGCTACCGGGGAGGGGGCAGGAGCGCCGGCCCGGCCGGGGTGACGACGGACGACATGACCAAGTTTCCCTTCGCCTCCGGCGGCACGTCGACCTTCGTCGGAAACATGACGACGAGCAGCCAGGGCGAGTACGGGGGCGCGTCCTCCTCGACCGACGGGCACTTCGTCTGGACCGTCTCGTCGGCGACGGTCACGAGCATCGACAAGTTCCCGTTCTCGAGCGACGTCAACGCCACCAGCGTCGGCAGCGTGGCGACCGGCGTGGACGCCTTCGCGACATGCGATTCCTCCACGCACGGCTACACCGTGGGGGGCGCCCCGACGACCCCCGCCACCAGCCCGGGCCCGGCCACGGCCGTCTTCACGATCCAGAAGTTCTCGTTCGCGGGCCTCGGCGCGGCCGCGGACATCGCGGACCTCGTCGGGCAGCACGCGACTGGGCACTTCGCCATGGGGGCCTAAATACCCACGGACTTTTGATATGGAGCATCTATGACGACCGCCAAGCAGCACTTCGAGCGCTACGGGTGGGTGGTGATTAAGGACGCACTCCCCCGCGACGCATGCATCGAGCTCTCCCGCCGCCTCATCGACGGGGCCGCAGCCGGCCAGGCGACGAGGGACCCGCAGTGCCCCCTCTCCGACAGCTTCTACAGCCTCCCCGAGATGGACGGGCTCCTCGCCAGGCTCGCCAAGCCCATCGGCGAGACGCTGGGGAAGAGGCTGCTCCCGACCTACTCGTACGCGAGGGTCTACCGGAAGGGGGAGGAGCTCAAGCGGCACCGCGACCGGCCCGAGTGCGAGATCAGCGCGACCCTCACCCTCGACTACCCCGCCGGCCAGGCGATATGGCCCATCTACTTCGGCGAGGCGAGGGTCGACCTCCTCGCCGGCGAGCTCGCCCTGTATAAGGGATGCGACGTCGAGCACTGGAGGGCCCCGTTCAGGGGCGAGTGGCAGACCCAGATCTTTCTCCACTACGTCGACGCCGACGGCCCGTACAGGGACAGGGCGTTCGACGGCAGGGGCTCGCTCGCGAGCGAGAGGAAGACGGTCGTAGACCAGGCCCAGCCGACGCGGAGGCCCGTGTGGTACCCCGGGCTCGTCTACTCCATCGACCAGAACTACGTGCCCGACCTGATGGTCCTGCCCTGCTTCACGGACGAGGAGTGCGCGAGGATCGTCAAGATCGCCGAGGGCGGCTACGGCGAGCAGGCGTCGATCGGCACGATCGAGAGCAACAGGAACGAGCAGGTCCGCAAGGCCGAGGTCTTCAGCATAGACTACTCCCCCGAGACCTCGTGGATCTTCGACAGGATCTCGGAGCGGGTGCTGAAGGCGAACGAGCTGTACAGGTTCGACCTCGCGGGCATCACCCACGGGCTCCAGCTCCTCAAGTACGACGAGCCCGCGACGGCGACGGACGTCCCCGGCCACTACGACGAGCACTGCGACTGGGGGCCGGGCAAGGCGGCGACGAGGAAGATCTCGGCATCCGTCCAGCTCTCCGACCCCAGGGACTACGAGGGCGGCGACCTCGTGGTGAAGACGACGACGGGCGAGTGGGTCGCCGCGCCCAAGCACCGGGGCGCGATCGCGATATTCCCGAGCTTCGCCTGGCACGAGGTCAAGCCCGTCACGGCGGGGACGAGGTGGGCGATCGTCATCTGGGTGCACGGACACGTGCCCTTCCGATGACCATGCCGCCCGAGTACCTGTTTCTGTACCTAGCGGCCTTCACGGCCGGGTACCTGTTCATCTTCAGGAGATAGCATGTCCAGCAACACCGCGCTGACGATCATCGACACCGAGACCAAGAAGGCGCTCACCCTACCGTACCCGAACCACTCCGTCTCGCTCGAGACGGCGTTCGGTAAGACCAGCTACGGGCAGGTGAGGAGCTTCGGCGGCCTCAGCGTCCAGGACAACGCCAAGAGGGTCGACGAGGCCCTCAGGAAGACCGCCGACATGCAGCGGGTGTGGAACAGGAGCCACTCCCAGTTCACGTGGCGAAACCTCAACCTGAGCTACCTCGGCGACTTCAAGAACCTCAGGCAGATAGCGGCCGAGGTGGCGAACAAGAGGCAGGCCCTCAACGAGGCGAAGTGGCGGCAGATCCGGAACGAGGTCAAGCTGAGCAGGCTCGAGAGGGAGCTGGGGCAGCTGGAGACCCGGATCCGGGGCGACCTGACCGGAGGCGAGAAGGAGGCCACCGAGATCGAGGACAGGATGCTCGACATCCAGATCGAGATCGCCGAGCTCAAGGAGGGCATGGCGACGGGACTCACCTACATCGAGGGCGCCATGAAGGACGTCCTCGCGCTGAGCAACCTCTACGACGAGATGATGGCGAAGTACGAGGGCTGGACGGAGGAGGACTTCGAGAGGGAGGAGGCGAAGAGCCACCTGTGCCGCTCGATCGTCCAGTGCATCAGGGACGTCAGGCAGACGGGGACGATCACGAAGGGCGAGCAGGAGTACCTTGAGCAGCTCGGCGTCAACCCGTCGTCGATGCTCATCGCGATCCGACAGTACCTCAAGGACGAGACGAACATAAACACGTGGGGGATCGAGATCCTGCACGAGTTCGTCGTCGACGCCGCCGAAAAGCTGATGGCCCAGGCAGACGTGCGGGCCCGCCTGCTCGGCTTCGAGAGGGGGCCCGACGACAGCCTGTTCTGGAAGAAGGACTAGATGACGCCCGCGAAGTCGAGCTTCACGTTCTCGCAGAGCTTCAGCAGCTCCTCCTTCGACAGCTTCTCCGACGGCACCTTGGGTCTCTCCACCGCCCGGTGATGCATCCACTCCGCCGCGAGCCTGTCCGCCGCCTGGGGCGTCAGGTCCGACTGCTTCCCGACGGCGAGCATCGCCTCGAGGCCGAGGGTGAGGGCGTCCATGACCGCCTCTCCCCGCAGGTGGGCGCTGACTTCTTGGTGGAGCCTCTGCAGCACGGTGATGAATTCCGTGCCGTCGCGGTCGTGCCACCCCCGGGTGGAGACGCAGTCGATGGACACTGCCGTCTCGCTGTCGACCAGGGGGAACGCAGACGCATCCGTCGTCGAATATCGGGTCTTCGAGAACAGCTTCTGCATGTGCTGGCACAGGGCGGTCGCGTAGTTGACGAGCCTGTGGGCCTGCCGGTCCCACAGGTACTGGATCACGCCGGTGAAGAAGGCCGCCACCCTGCGGGCCTCGACCTCGGGCCTGTCGGCGCTGTGGGCGATCGCGAGGACGTGCTTCTTGAGGTTCTGGCGGTGCCGGTCGCTCGGGCCGTCGTTGATCAGCATGGCGACGATGCCGATGGGGCGGCTGATGTGCTCCGGGATCTCGAACTGGCCGCAGACGGGCCGGTACTCGTATCCCGCCATGACGTGGGCCATCTCGTTGATGCAGGTGCCTCCCTCGTGGCCGGGCCACTGGTGGGATCCCTGGAGCAGCTTCCAGTCCAGGAGGTTGCGGAAGGGCGTAAGGTCTTGCAAGCGGCTTCTCCTTGTTTTTTTCTCAATAAAATCTAAAGAAACTGGCGGTTCGTACCCGTCGCCATACCGACACGCGGGCGCCGGATTGTCAAGGCTTACTTCCATAAATACCCAAAAAAGAGGGGAATCATGGCCACGCCGACCACCCGGGAAGAGTTCAAGGCCTACATCCTCCGCGGCCTCGGCGCTCCCGTCATTGAGATCAACGTAGACGACGACCAGGTCGAGGACCGGATCGACGAGGCGATCAAGTACTGGCAGGACTATCACTACGACGGGTCCGAGAAGGTCTACCTCGACCACACGATAAACGCCAACACGGTAGCGAACAAGACGATCACCCTCGACGACACGATCATCGGCGTCGTCGGCATCTTCGACACGGGCTGGGGAGGCCTGACGGGCGACCCGCTGACGAACATCCCCTACCAGATCTACGTCTCCGACATCCAGAACGGCAGCATGACCGACACCATGAGCAACTACGTCGTGCTCAGGACGAACCTGGCCATGTTCCAGGAGATCCTCGTCGGCAAGGTCCCGATCCGGTACACCCGCCACCGGGACACGCTCTACCTGGACATCTCCGCGAGCAAGCTCCAGGTCGGCAACCACATCATCATCGAGGCCTACCAGAAGAACGACCCGGCGACGTACACGGACGCCTGGGGCGACTGGTGGCTGCAGAGGTACGCCAAGGCCCTCGTCAAGAGGCAGTGGGGGGCGAACCTGTCCAAGTTCTCGGGCATTCCCCTCCCCGGCGGTCTGACCCTCGACGGAAAGAGCATCTACCAGGAGGCCGTCGACGAGATCGAGAAGATGGAGTCGGACATGATCAACAGCTTCAGCATGCCCGTCCACGACATGACGGGGTGACGCATGAGGCTCTATCTCGTTGAGCGGGCCGTCCTCCACCACGGCACCGGCCACCACTTCGACAGGTTCAGCTCCGCCTTCGCCCGCGTCAAGAACGACTACTACGGGGGCGGCGACGCCTACCTGACGGACGACCCCGAGGTCGCCAAGGGGTACGCCAAGGCGGGGAAGTCGAGGGGAGGCAAGGCCCCCCAGATCATGGACGTCGACGTCCACATGAAGCGGGTCTTCGACGTCGACCACGTCTACACCGGGCCGCACCTCCAGGCCCTCCTGCCCAAGGACCTCGAGGCCTTCGCCCGGCACGCCCGGCTGCTGAAGCTCGGCGACGACAAGCACGCGGTCCTGGGCCGGCTCAGGGCGGGACAGATGAGGCTGACGGGGGACCAGCTCTTCCGCGGGCTCTCCGACGGCATGGTCAACACGGCCAAGGCGAGGGAGCTCCTGAAGAGGGCGGGCTACGACGGGCTCCGATACAACGGCGGGCTCGTGACGGGCGGGAAGAGGCACTCGGCCTACGTCGTCTACGACGCGAGGAACACCAAGGTGGTCGGCCGTCGGCCGGTCATGGACGAGCTCGAGGCGGAGAGAATCCAGCTCCTGGGGGCGAGCCAGCTCAATGAGGAAAGCATCGACGAGTCCGCCCCATTGAGGAGGATCGTCGACAGGACCGAGCCCGACCGCCTGCGGGCGCGCATGCTCGGCAAGAGGGGCAAGCAGTCCGTGATCACCTTCGAGTGCGGACACCAGCAGTGGGCGAACGCGGGCGAGGCCCGGAAGGGGAAGACCTACTGCTTCGACTGCTTCTACAACAAACCGGTCCCCGAGATGGGGAAGGCGATCCTGAGGGAGAAGGGACTCCTCAAGGAGGATAAGTTCAAGGTCTACACCCGCCACAGGGACGGCGAGGAGGCCCACGACGTCGAGGCGACGAGCGAGGTGTCCGCGAGGGCCCAGGCTTTCGCCAAGGCCTGGAAGTCGGGCAGGCGGGACATCAAGGTCTCCAAGGTCATCAAGGAGTCCAAGATCGCGATGGGTCAGTGCTTCAGCTGGGCCTGCAAGAGGGTCAGGGACGGGGGCAGCCTCGTCCACGGCACGGTCCAGAACCCGTGGTCGGGGGAGAGGTACGCCCACGCCTGGGTCGAGGACGGGGACAGGGTCTACGACTGGCAGACGATGGAGGCGGGCTCCTCCAAGTACGCGGGCAAGGGCTGGCCCAAGGCGGAGTTCTACAAGACGTTCTCCCCCGGCGTCGAGAAGCGGTACCAGCCCCACGAGGCGACCGTGAAGTCGATGGTCACCCGCCACTACGGCCCCTGGAAGTAGCATGCCGACGAAGACGTACCACAACCACTTCACCTCCGTCATGGAGCAGAGGCTCATCGAGGACCTCGTCACCGAGGCGATCCGCGAGTACGGCCACGACTGCTTCTACCTGCCGAGGACGGTCCAGAACCGGGACGGGGTGCTCAAGGAATCCGAGTACGACAGGTTCGACTCCGCGTACATGCTCGAGTTCTACGTCAAGACGACCCAGCAGTTCGCGGGCGAGGGCGCGCTCCTCTCCAAGTTCGGCATCGAGACCAACTACGGCATCGTCGTGACGGTACCGAGGAGGTCCTTCGTCGACGAGGTGGGGTCGCAGGAGGGCCTGGAGAGGCCCAGGGAGGGCGATCTCGTATTCGTGCCCATGACCAATGCCGTCTACCGGGTGGCCTTCGTGGACGCGACGGGCCTCTTCTATCCCCTCGGCAGCCTCCCGGTGTGGGACCTGAACCTCGAGCTCTACGAGTCCGACGGCTCGATCTTCAACACCGGCATCCCGGCCGTCGACGACCTGTTCACGCCGATCAGCGAGGACATCCTCATCAACGCGGTCAAGACCGAGGCGGGCGACCTCATCACCGACCAGCGGGGCTGGGTCCTCATCCTTGAGGAGAGGGGCGACGCGACCGACGCAGACCAGAACGCGGAGCTCGAGGACGAGGCGGACGACGCGATCGACTGGTCCGAGGACGACCCGTTCAGCGAGGGGACCCGGTACTAAATAGAACATGTTCGGAAACGACTTCTACCACGCCCAGCTGAGGAAGTTCATCGTCGTCTTCGGCACCCTCTTCAACGACATCGTCGTCTCGAGGACGGACTCCGACGGCGGCGAGGACCAGCGGATCCGCGTGCCCATCAGCTACGGGCCGAGGGAGAGGTGGCTCGCCCGCGTCGAGGAGGACCCCAACGCGCTCCCAAGCCAGAACCTGACGATGCCCAGGATCGCCTTCGTCATGCGGAGCATGAACTACGCGCCGGTCAGGAAGCTGCCGAGCACGATCCGCATCGCCGCCGAGAGCACGGCGGACGACAACCAGTACGACGGCGTCTACGTCCCGGTACCCTACAACCTCGACTTCGAGGTGTCGATCCTCGCCAACAGGAGCGAGGACGCGCTGAGGATCGTCGAGCAGATCGTGCCCTTCTTCACCCCCGACTGGACGGTGACGGTCAAGATCCTCGACGAGATGCCAGACATCGCCACCGACTGCCCCGTCGAGCTCGTGTCCATCTCCAACGAGGACACCTACGACCAGGGCTTCGAGAAGAGGCGGATGGTGATCTGGCAGCTCGCCTTCACGATGAAGGTCCAGCTCTACGGCCCGGTCAGGGAGAGGAAGATCATCAAGATCGCGGAGACCAACTTCTACGCGAACACGGACGTCGGCAACACGCTGCCGTCCTCCACCGTCACGATACGCCCGGGCCTCACGGCGAACGGCGAGCCGACGACGGTGCTCGCCGAGTCCGTCTCGATCGACCTCATCGACGAGGACGACGACTGGGGCTACATCATAACCCACGAGGAGTGGCCCGATGCCTAGCGACTCGAACCAGAAGATCGACGACTTCCTCGACAGGAAACCCGCCCCCAAGCAGGAGGTCGAGACCTACGACCCCAAGACGGGGGAGCTCGTGCCCATCAAGACGACGGACCCCGACTTCGACCTCGCGAGGAAGAACGTCAAGGAGGTCATCGAGATCGGCATGGAGGCGATCAACGACCTCAAGCAGAACGCCTCCCAGAGCCAGCAGGCCCGCGACTACGAGGTGCTCGACCGCATGGTCACGACCATGATCCAGGCGAACAGGAGCCTCCTCGACATGAACCGCGAGGAGAGGATGGACACCGAGGAGCAGGACAAGCCGTCCGCCGGGCCCGTGAACAACATCCTCATCCTGAGCCCCGACGAGCTGCTCAAGAGGCTGAAGCCCGCGGAAGAGGACGAGATGGAATGAAGACCTTCTGCCAGTACATCAACGAGGTCCGCAAGAAGGACCTCGACTGGTCGATGCAGGCCCGCGACCAGCGGGACGCCCACGGGCACCCGATCCCGCAGGCCGTTTACTGGGGGCTCCGCGACGCCATGCACGCCGAGGTGTCGACCCCGCTCTTCTATCCCGGCAAGTACCTCGTCCAGCCCGTCGGCGAGCACGAGTGGGACGCCCAGGGCGCCAACAACCTGGGGGAGGTGCGCTCAATCGTCAAGGAGCTGAAGCACGCCTATCCCCACATCAGGGTGTTCCGGGTATGAAGCTCCTCCTCGTCGCATTCATCTGCTCCGCCCTGTCCTTCCCGGCGATGGTCGTCACGGACCGGGCCCTGCCCCGTCCTCCCGCGCCCGAGAGGGTCCAGTGGCAGGAGGACCGGAGCTGGTTCCACAACATGAAGAACGAGACGACGGAGGCCGTGAGGGCCGACGCCCAGTGGTGGTCGAAGTTCCTCGCCTTCGTGGTGGTCACCCAGGCCGGCGTCATCGCGTACATGGGCGTCAGACGCCGAAAGTAGCATGACCGAGACCCAGCTCTTCCAGCCCAAGATCGAGGCAAAGCTCGTCCAGGGGGCGCTCGGCTTCCGCGGCAACCCGCGCCTGTACAAGCCCGGGGTCTCCTTCGAGTGGACCCAAGAGATGGTCGACGAGTACCAGCGGTGCGTCGTCGACCACGAGTACTTCATCCGCAAGTACGTCAGGATCGTCGACCCCGACCGAGGCCTCGTCGCCTTCGAGCCCTACTCGTACCAGCTCGAGATGGCGGAGAAGGCCTGCAAGAACAGGTTCACCATCTGCAAGCTCCCCCGCCAGAGCGGGAAGACGACGATCGTCGTCGGCATCATCCTGTGGCACCTGCTCTTCGAGAGGCGCTACCAGATCGCGATCGTGTCGAACAAGCTGTCCCAGGCCCGGGACACGATCATGAACCGCCTCCGGCTCGCCTACGAGTACCTGCCGCCCTGGCTCCAGCAGCCCATCGTGACGTGGAACAAGACGTCGATCCAGCTCGGCAACGGCTCGGGCGTGATGTGCGGCGCCACGACGACGAGCGCCATCCGCGGCTCGACCTTCAACCTCGTCTACATGGACGAGTTCTGCCACGTCCACCCGAACATGCAGCACGAGTTCTGGAAGTCGGTCCTCCCCACCATCTCCAAGGGCAAGCGCACCAAGATCATCATCACCTCGACGCCGAGGGGCCTGGACCTGTTCTACGAGATCTGGATGGGCTCCGTCCGCGGCGAGAACACCTACAAGAGGGTGGAGTGCAACTGGTGGGACACGCCGGGCCGGGACGAGAAGTGGAAGGGCGAGATGCTCTCGCAGATGACCCAGGACGAGTTCGACCAGGAGTTCAACACCGAGTTCCTGGGCTCCGCGGGCACCCTCATCAACGGCAAGGTCCTCGCGGCGATGAAGGTCAAGAACCCCATCGAGGTGACGGACTCGCCCAAGATCAAGGTCTTCGCCCACCCCGCCGAGGGTCACCAGTACGTCTGCACGGTCGACGTCGCGAGGGGCGTCCGCCTCGACTACTCCGCCTTCACGGTGGTCGACATCACGACCCTCCCCTACGAGGTGGTGGCGACCTACCGTAACAACGAGATCCCGCCCATCGCGCTCGCCGACGTCGTCTACAACGTCTGCCTGAAGTACAACCGGGCCGTCGCCCTGGTCGAGTCCAACGACGCCGGCGTGTCCGTCGTCGAGGGCCTGCTCTACCACCTCGAGTACGACAACGTCATCATGACGACAGTCAAGGCCAAGACGGGCACGAGGGTGGGAGGCGGCTTCGCGGCCGCGGCCCGGTTCGGCGTCAACACGAACAAGCAGGTCAAGAAGATCGGCTGCACCCAGCTCAAGATGCTGATCGAGAAGGGCCAGTTCGAGGTGTGGGACCCGGAGGTGAAGCTCGAGCTGTCTACCTTCTCGTCCAAGAAGAAGAAGGACTCGTTCGAGGCCGAGGAGGGGAAGCACGACGACCTCGTGATGACCCTCGTCCTGTTCGCCTGGCTGACGACGCAGGAGTACTTCAAGGAGGAGAACGACAAGGTCGACATCAAGGCGGCCATCCTCCAGCAGCAGGAGGAGCTGACGCTCCCGTTCGGCTTCATCGCCGACGGGCAGTCGGAGACCCCGCTCGATCCCGCCGACGGCGACGAGTTCGAGCAGCAGTTCCGGGGATGGAACCCGCTCGACGACTGGCCGACGGATAAGTTCCACTAAAACCGGCGGCCCCGGACCCAGCCTTCCCTTAGGAGCCTTTCCAGGAGGTTACCAGCCACGCACCTCGTCTCGCCTGAGAGGAGGTCGAAGACCCACGTCTTGCCCGTCCTAACCCGCGACATCTTTTGCCGTGATGACAAATCGTGCGACCGACCGTGCATGGGGTTCCCCTCACCGAGTCGCATGGCGCTCAGGTGTTTTCGGGCTCTATATGACAGTCTGCGAGGCATTAAGTCACCCTCGCCCATTTATCAAAGGAACCCCTTCCATAAATACCGCCAAAGAATAATCACACTTAGGGGGAAAAGATGGGATTCCTAGTCTCTCCAGGCGTCCAGGTTAACGAGATCGATCTGACGACGATCGTGCCGGCCGTTTCGACGACCGAGGGCGCGATCGCCGGCGTCATGGCCTGGGGTCCCGTCGAGGACCGCGAGCTGGTGACCAACGAGGACGAGCTCGTCCTCAGGTACGGCAAGCCGACCTCCTCCAACTTCGAGACCTGGCTCTGCGCCGCCTCCTTCCTGAGCTACGGCAACAAGCTCTACGTCTCGAGGGCGGCCTCCAACGTCGCGAACAACGCAGTCGCCTACGACGGCGGCACGGGCGTCAACCGCCAGATCAAGAACGAGGTCGACTACGTCAACTCCGTCGACTCCTTCGCGGCCAACAGCTATTACTACGCCAAGTACCCGGGCACCCTGGGCAACTCGCTGAAGATCGCCGTTTGCGACTCGGCCAACGCCTTTACGTGCAACCTCTTCACGGCGGACTCCAACGTCCTCATCACCGTCGCCTGGACGGTCGGCTCCAACGTCGCCACCCTCACGGCGAACTCCGCGACGGAGTCGAACACCGTCTGCAACACGACGGCGAACAGCTTCCTGAGCAGGATCTCGATCGGCGACTACCTCCTCGCGGGCAACTCGACGATCGGCCAGCAGTACATGAAGGTCAAGTCGAAGACCGCCCCGTCGGTCACCGCCAACGCGACGGCCACGGCGAACATCACCTTCGAGACCAAGTACTTCATGGCGGACGCCGCCAACCTGACCTCGTCGAACACGAGCACCTCCTCCATCCAGAGGTACTGGGAGTACTACGACGTCGTCGATACGGCCCCCGGCGCCTCCATCTACGTCTCGACGAGGAACGCCAACGGCACGGCCTCGGGCGACGAGCTCCACATCGTCGTCACGGACGAGGACGGCCAGTTCTCGGGCATCCCGGGCACGATCCTTGAGGTGTGGAAGAACCTCTCGAGGGCGACCGACGCCAAGGGCGAGCAGGGCGGCTCCATCTACTACAAGGACGTCCTGATGACCGGCTCCCGGTTCGTCTGGTGGGCGCACGACAGGGCGGGCGCGGCCTCGGCCAACGCCATCGCCGTCGCTCCCATGGCGAACACGATCCCGCTGAGCATGAGCTTCACGGGCGGCACCCAGCCCGACACCGAGGGCGCCATCAGCGTCTCCAGGCTCGCAGCGGCCATCGACCAGTTCCGGTCGGCGGAGGACATCGACATCAGCCTGATCCTCTGCGGCAAGGCGAGGGGCGGAGTCCACGGCGAGCAGTACGCCAACTACGTCATCGACAACATCTGCCACACGAGGAAGGACTGCGTCGCCCTGGTGTCCCCGGACATCAACGACGTCGTCAACAACCCGTTCGGCACGCACGAGGACATCATCGACTTCAGGAACGCCCTGACGACGAGCTCCTACGCGATGCTGGACTCCGGCTACAAGTACATGTACGATCGGTACAACGACGCGTACAGGTGGGTGCCGCTCAACGGCGACATCGCCGGCCTGATCGTGCGCACGGACACCGACAGGGACCCGTGGTGGTCTCCCGGCGGCTTCAACCGAGGCGTGATCAAGAACATCATCAAGCTGGCCTACAACCCGAACCAGGGACAGAGGGACCAGCTGTACAAGTCGGGCGTCAACCCGGTGACCACGTTCCCGGGCCTGGGCACGATCCTGTACGGCGACAAGACCCTCCTCGCCAAGCCGTCGGCCTTCGACCGCATCAACGTGCGGAGGCTGTTCATCGTTCTCGAGAAGGCAATTGCCACCGCGGCAAAGTTCAGCCTCTTCGAGTTCAACGACGAGTTCACGCGGGCCCAGTTCAGGAACATGGTCGAGCCCTTCCTGAGGGACGTCCAGGGCCGCCGGGGCATCTTCGACTTCAGGGTCGTCTGCAACGAGACGAACAACACGCCTGAGGTCATCGACAGCAACCGGTTCGTCGGCGACATCTACATCAAGCCGGCCCGCTCGATCAACTTCATCACGCTCAACTTCATCGCGGTACGCACCGGGGTTGAGTTCGAGGAAGTCATCGGTAAGTTCTAACAAGGGAGGACTCCCCCGATGAGGCTCTATAAGCCGAGATCGAACGTAGCGAGGCGCAGGGTCCAGGCGGCTGTGTCAAAGCAGCCCGCCGAGCGACCCGAGACCCACAAGCAGAGGGACGACCTCGACGACTGGGTCCGGAAGGTCATGCGGGGCGGCCAGGGCTTCATCAAGAACACGGGCTACTACAACAGGCACGAGGAGGTCGAGTTGGACGAGAGCAAGACCTGGAAGGACTCCTCGGGACCGAAGGCCGTGAAGCGCTGGAGGGAGTTCAAGGCGGCGTTCTGGGACGCCAAGGACGACGCCGAGGCGTTCGACTCCATGACCAAAAAGAGGAACGCCAGGCTCGCGAGGGTCGACAGGGCGTACAAGAAGGCCTACTCGCACGCCCATGAGTCCGTCGAGGTGGACGAGTCCTATGAGGATGCCGTTGCCAAGGGAAAGAAGGTCTGGCAGCCTCATGACAGGGACATCTTCGATCGACGAGTCTCAGCTGCCATGCAGATTCAAAGGGCCCACGATCGCAAGATGCGAAAGATGGGTGCAAAACCGCTCAAGGTCAAGGGCTATAATGAGTCCGTCGAGCTCGACGAGTCCAAGTACAACGCCACGATCAATAAGCTCAAGGCGCAGGTCGGTCGCGGCTACGACTCGGTGGGCAAGAAGATCGACCGGGACCATCCCATCCACAGGGAGATCCAGAACCTCCGCTCGCAGCGGAAGAAGGACGCCCAGAGGAGGATGGGTCTCAGGGCCGGCTACGAGCCCGAGGGCAAGCAGACCCTCCGGGAGTTCCTCGAGCGCAACCGCAATAAATAACTCCTAAAGGGGAAACTACCAACATGGCATTCGACATCGAGCAGATGAAGGCGGCCCTCCAGTTCGGCGGCGACAGGCCGAGCCACTTCGAGGTCCGCATGACGATCCCGGGCGCCGGCACGGGCGACGGGGCCGCCAGCCAGGAGCTGACGTTCATGGCGAAGGCCGCGCAGATCCCGGGCATGACCCTCGGCGTCGTCCAGGTCCCGTACTTCGGCGTCAAGGTGAAGGTCCACGGCGACCGGACCTGGCCCGAGTGGACGATCAACATCATCAACGACGAGGACTACCTCGTCCGCAAGGCGATGGAGCGCTGGAGCCACAGGATCAACACGGTCAGGAAGAACACCGTGTTCAACCCGTTCTCCGCCAACCCCGCGACCTACAAGACCGACGCCTACGTCTACAAGTACGGCCAGGCGGGCAACCTACTGAGGACCTACAAGCTGATCGGCGCCTGGCCGACCGTGGTCGCACCCATCGACCTGAGCTGGGACGCCACCGACGCCATCGTCGAGTTCCCCGTTACGTTCGCATTCGATTGGATGGAGAACGACGACAACGTTCTCGGCGGCGAGGGCTCCGGCGCGTCGAACAGCTAAGTAGTCCCGTAACACCATGAGGGACTGATGGCCGACGATCCAACGAATCCGCGCAACGCCCTGCTCGATCTGTTCGGCTGGACGATAGTCCGCAAGGACAGGAAGGAGGAGGAGCGCGAGGAGAAGCGACCGTCCTTCGTGCCGCCTCCCAACGACGACGGCTCCGTCATCGTCGGCGAGGGCGCCTTCTACGGCAGCTACCTGGACCTCGAGGGCTCGGCCCGCTCCGAGGCGGAGCTCGTCAACAAGTACCGCGAGATGTCGATGTACCCGGTGGTGGACTACGCCATCGACGACATCGTCAACGAGGCCATCTCCACCGACGCCGAGGACGTCGTCCAGATCAACCTCGAGAGCTTCGAGAAGGACAGCCCGTTCTCGAAGAAGCCCATCCAGGACAAGATCTACGCCGAGTTCGACCGGATCGTCGAGCTCCTCGACTTCAACAGCCACGCCTACGACATCTTCCGCCGCTGGTACGTCGACGGGCGGCTCTACTACCACGTCATCATCGACGAGAAGGCCCCGCAGGAGGGCATCAAAGAACTTCGCTACGTCGACCCCCGCAAGATCCGGAAGATCAAGGAGGTCAAGCGGGAGAAGGACAAGAATGGCGTCGTCCTGACCAAGCTCAAGAACGAGTACTACCTGTACTCGGACGTCGGCTTCACCGTGCCCAACAGCCGGAACACGATGGGCGTCGACTCCAACATCACCGGCCTGAGGATCGCCAAGGACACGGTCGTCCACGTCACGTCGGGCCTGACGGACACGTCGGGCAACCTGACGCTGGGCTACCTGCACAAGGCCATCGTGCCCCTCAACCAGCTCAAGGCGCTGGAGAACAGCCTCGTCATCTACAGGTTCACGAGGGCGCCGGAGCGCCGGGTGTTCTACATCGACGTCGGCAACCTGCCCAAGCAGAAGGCCGAGCAGCACCTGCGCGACATGATGGTCAAGCACAAGAACAAGCTCGTCTACGACGCCTCCACCGGCGAGATCCGGGACGACCGCAAGTTCATGACCATGCTCGAGGACTTCTGGCTCTCCCGCCGCGAGGGCTCGAAGGGCACGGAGATCACGACCCTCAACTCGCAGGGCACCTTCCTGAGCCAGCTCGAGGACATCAACCTCATCAAGAAGAACCTCTACATGGCGCTGAACGTGCCCATCTCCCGCCTCGAGCCGGAGACGAGCGGGTTCACGATGTCGAGGGTCACCGAGATCTCGAGGGACGAGGTCAAGTTCGCCAAGTTCGTCGACAGGCTGAGGAGGAGGTTCTCCGTCCTGCTGTTCGAGAGCCTGTGCAAGCAGCTTCTCCTCAAGAACATCATCGCCAAGGAGGACATCCCCGAGTTCTACCGGGGCGCGTGGTTCGAGTTCGCGATCGACAACCACTTCGCGGAGATGAAGGAGAACGAGATCCTCTCCCGCAGGCTCGAGATCGCCAAGGACATCCAAGACTTCGTCGGCAAGTACTACAGCCACGAGTTCGTCAGAAAGAGGATCCTCCGCCAGACGGACGACGAGATCGAGGAGATGGACGAGCAGATGGACGGGGAGAAGGACGACCCCCGGTTCCAGGAGCCGATCCTCGCCTTCGACCCGACCGCGAACGGGAACGACCCGGGCATGGGCGGCATGATCCCGCCCGACGGCACCCCGAACCCGATGCCGGGACAGCCCCAGCCCGCCCCTCCCTGGGGCCAGAAGCCGGGCGCCAATACCCTCATCTCGGGTGAAACCGTGGTGCCAATAAATACGAAACAAAAGAAAGTCTAGGGGGACTCGCATGCGCGACGCCATCAGAAAGATCATCCAGGGCTGCCTTGAGGCAGACGAGAAGGGCCTCAACGAGGCCGTCGACGAGGCACTCCGCGAGGAGATCGCGGGCTGGTTCACCCAGGACGAGATCTGGAACACGACCAGGAAGGCCGGCGAGGCCACCCCGACGGGCAGCCAGAAGGCCACCGAGATGGGCAGGGGCGGCGTCAACGACCCGTCCCACGCCACGAACTGGGACCGAATGGTCGCGGCCACGAAGAAGGCGGGCGCCGCCACCAAGTTCTCCGACAAGTGGAACCCCCGGGCGGTCACCGTCCTCGGCGAGCCCGCTCGCAGGAAGCAGGTCGGCGAGTCCAAGGAGCTCGACGAGGCCAACGTCGCCGCGTTCATGCACCTGAAGGACGGCAACACCTACCTGACGAAGGGCGGCAAGCCTGCCCAGATCGTCTCCCACGCCCCCGAGGCGGGCTGGTTCAACGTCCGGTTCAAGACCGGCCCGATGACCAAGATCAGCGGCGAGGACTTCATCATCGCCGGCAAGATCTATCAGGTCAGCACGACGAGCCCGAAGGCGAGGACCTAGCGTGAAGAGGCAGCTCACGGAGCTCTCCCGTCAGAAGATGGCGAGCTACGTCCGGGCTGCCGCCACGGACAAGGCCGACAAGGCGTGGAACCGCGGCTACGACGCGGGCAAGGGCAACTACAGCAACCACCCGCACGACAAGGCCGACCCCAAGAGGCAGGCCGACCGTCAGCGGAAGGAAAAGAACCGCTTCCAGGGCATATTCAGGGCCACGAGGAAGCTTGCGAAAGAGGAAACGGAAGTGGCCAAGAAGCAGATCGACGAGATCTCTAGAGGGGCGCTTCGAGACTACGTCAGCGCCGCCAGCGTGGACGACACCCACTTCGACCACAGGGAGCTCTCGTCCCGTAAGGGTTGGAGGAGCAGAAAGCCCTACATCGATCTGGCGAAGAAGAAGCTGCGCGACAAGGCCCGCCAGGAAAAGAAGGAAGAAACCAACATGAGCATCGGAAGAAGGATCATCGAGGCCGCGCTCGCGGGCAAGGCAACCGACGTCGCTGAGGCGATCGACGAGGAGCTCAGGCTCAGGACGCTGGCTCTCATCGGCGAGCAGGACCTCGGCGTCACCGACGAGGAGCTGATCGAGGAGTTCATCGAGGAGGGCGACTTCGGCGACGGTGACGGCGAGGAGAAGCCCAAGAAGAAGAAAAAGAACCCGTTCGACAAGGGCAGCGACGAGGGCTCCGACGACTCCGACGAGGGTGACGACAACGGCGGCTCCGATCCGAGGCCGACCTCGGACGGCGACGGCGACGGCAAGACCGACGACGACGGCGACGGGGACGACGACGACTCCGACGGCGGCTCCGAGCGCGAAGTCAAGCTGGTCATCAAGAAGAAGTAGTCCCGGGTGTGGGGATCATCCCAAAGAAGCAGCTCGATCCCTTCCAGCAGGCGAGGGCGGTCAAGCTAAAGCAGCTCTCCCTTCAGGCCGCCGTCCACAAGGGCGACATGGCGAGGGCGCAGCTCTCTGGGAACGAGATCCGAAAGAAGTTCATCGACAAGCGGTACCAGAGGGTCAAGAAGAACATGGAGCGCATCAAAGAGGGCGTCTGGTACTTCGACCTCACCGAGGAGAAGTGGAAGTACCGGTTTAGGGACCACAACGACCGCGACAAGGGCGGCGAGGGCGAGATCCACGCGCCCGACAGGAAGTCCGCCGCCGACGCCATCGCCAAGCGGCACGGCCACCGCATCTCCATCACGGGCATCGTCCCCCACAGCCACGACCTGAACAGGGAGCGCTCCGACCCCGCGAGGGAGAAGGAGTACGCCGCCGCCCGCGCAAAGAGGGAAGCGGGCTACAGGCGGGACTTCGCCAAGTGGAAGCAGCAGTCCGACGGGCGCTGGTACCACCCGCAGCACGGCTACGCCAAGAGCAAGAAGAAGTACGACGACAGGCCCGCGCCCGGCAAGGCGAGGTGGGCCCCCCGACACGAGTCCGTCGAGATCAAGTACCCGGGCCACATCGACACCAAGGCCGGCAACTTCCTCAGGACGAAGAAGAACAGGGACAAGAACTGGTGGTCCGCCGTGAGGAGCCAGAAGAAGGACGCGGTCGACAACGACAACGAGACCGACCAGATGCGCCTCCAGCGGGCCCAGCACATGAAGCAGTGGGCCGCCGACAAGATGTCGAACCCGAGCTTCGCCCCCATCGCCCGCAGGGTCGCCTACGACGCCGAGACCATCATCAAGGGCTACCGCCCGAAGGTCGTCAAGGAGACGGTCAGGAAAGACGGGAAGAACGGGTACGTCCTGTGGAGGGGCGACAAGTCCGTCAAGTTCAGCCAGGTCGAGCCCAAGAGCTGGCGGGTCCACGGCCACAGCGACGGCCACAAGAACTACGCCGACGCCAAGAGGGCGGCCGAGAGGTGCCTCGACGACGACAACGCCGACGTCGTCAGGTCCGCGAACCAGAGCCACAAGAACATGTGGAAGGTCCGCCACAAGCTCCTCGACGCGATCCGGATGCGGAAGGCCCAGGTCGAGTACATCACCAAGAACACCGCCCTCTCGTGGGAGGAGCGCCGGAAGAAGATCCAGGCCGTCAACCAGAAGATCGCCGGCCTCCGCAAGAAGGACCGGGAGAAGAACGACATCTGGCTCCGCCAGGTCCAGCGCATCAAGTCCTGACCGCGCATAAGTACGGGTAAAGATAGGGGAAGCCCAGAATGCCAGTCTACAGCAACAAGAGGAACGGGAACGCCACGGTTCGACTCAGCTCGAACGTGACGCTGGCCTTCACCGACCTGTCCCTGCCCCTCGGAGAGGCGGACCTGGGGGGCACGATCGCCGTCGTCGACACCCAGGCCAACGTCATCGGCACGGGCACGAGCTTCACGACCAAGTTCGCCAACGGCGACTTCATGTTCTACGTCGGCAACTCCACCTCCAACGTCGTCGTCCAGATCAACCAGGTCGTGAACGCGACCTTCATGAACGTCGTCGGCTCGACCACGGGCACCAACGCCGCGATCACGGACTACAGGCACGCGGAGACGATCGAGGCCGTCGACATCAAGGAGGTCAAGTGGTCCGCGAACGGGGCGTCCCAGGGCTGGATCATCAAGCGCGGCTCCAACACGGTCATGGAGCTGTTCGGCTCCGGCTGGTGGCCGATGGAGGTCGCCGAGACCGAGTTCCGGGGCGGCACCATCGTCGCCAACACGACCGCCTCGACGGGCGGCACCCTCATCCTCGAGCTGTCGAAGAAGCTCAGGGCCGCCGCCAACAACCACAAGATAGAGGTGTAGCCGTGAAGACCTTCAAGCAGTACATCGCGGAGCTCTCCAAGGGCACCCTTAGTCGGTACGTCAAACGGGCGCACGTAGATGCTAATCGAAAGAACTTCGAGAACGGCGTCGGCGCGGGGATCTACGACTACCGCGACCCCAAGGACGCGAAGCACCTCTCCGCCGCCTGGGCCAACCAGAGGAAGATTCGAAACCGCACGGCCGGGGTGGCCAAGGCCGTCGATCGACTCGCCGGATGGGCATATCCAAAGAGCAGGGGCGGACGCAACCCGTTCATCAGTAAGTACACCTACAAGGAAGAGACCGAGATCAACGAGCTCTCCAAGGGCACGCTGAGCCGGTACATCGGCAAGGCGACCGACAGCGCCGTCTATCAGACCGACAAGAAGCACGAGAAGGCGAAGTCCGCGGGCCTCGCCTATCAGCACCACGAGTGGGATGTCGGCAAACGGCTGGATAAGCAGGTCGCCGACGCCGGTCGCAAGGTCGCCAACCGCATGAAGGGCGTCCGGACCGCAGCCAAGAAGCTCGCAAGGGAAGAGACGGAGATCGGCGAGGCCGTCTTCGGCGGCGAGAAGTACCGGGGCCGGAACAACCCCAACATCCGTCACAAGACGGACAAGGAGCTGTGGGCCAAGCAGAAGAAGCACGGCGAGCGCGAGACCGACCTGAAGCGCAAGTCCGAGTTCCACATGAAGCGCTGGCATAAGTACGGCAACGACATGGCGGCCGAGCAGGGCTTCAAGCAGGAGCGCCAGGCCGAGAGGCACGGTACCGCCGCCGACGCTGCGGCCATGCTCCGCAGACGGCTCGCGGCGAAGAGACGCGCGGGTAGGGGATACAGGGACTAACATGAAGCTCATCACCGAACTTACCGAGGACGTCCAGGTCATCGAGGAGGCCGCCGCAGACGGTAAGAAGAGCCTCTACATCGAGGGCATCTACCTGCAGGGCGGCATCCCCAACAGGAACAAGCGCATCTACCCCGTCCAGACGCTGGCCCGGGAGGTGAACCGCTACGTCGAGAACTACGTCCAGAAGGGACGGGCCTACGGCGAGCTGGGGCACCCGACCGGTCCCCAGATCAACCTCGAGCGGGTGAGCCACCTCATCAAGTCCATCCGCCAGGACGGCGGCAACTTCATCGGCAAGGCCAAGATCACCGACACCCCGTACGGCAACATCGCCAGGGGGCTGATCGGCGAGGGCGCCCGCCTGGGGGTATCCTCCCGCGGCATGGGCTCGCTCAAGCCCGGTAAGGACGGCATCATGGAGGTCCAGGACGACTTCCACCTCGCCACCGCGGCCGACATCGTCGCGGACCCGTCCGCCCCCGATGCCTTCGTGAACGGCATCATGGAGGGCAAGGAGTGGGTGTGGGAAGGGGGGGCCTTCAAGGAGGTCGACCTCGAGCACGCCCGGATGTTCATCAAGCGCCAGAGCTCGAGGGAGCTCGAGGAAGCCAAGCTGAGGGTCTGGAAGAAGCTCATCTCGAGCTTCTAAGGGCCTGAAGAAACGCGTACAATAAATAATCACAACAAAAAGTTGGGAGCAGCATCAATGCCCGAGAAGATTAAGGAAGTAAAGAAGGTCAGCCTCGACGAGGAGCTCGCCACCCTGTTCGGCGAGGACGCCTCCGAGGAGATCAAGACCAAGGCCAAGACGGTATTCGAAGCTGCTGTCTCCGCGAAGGCCGACGAGGTCCGCGCCGAGGTAGAGGCGAAGATCGAGGAGGAAGTCGAGAAGAGGCTCGCCGAGGCCGTCGCCGGCATCGAGGAGAACGTCGACAAGTACCTCTCGTACGTCGCCGAGCAGTGGAAGGAAGAGAACCAGCTGGCGATCGAGTCCAGCCTGAAGGTCGAGATGGCGGAGTCCCTCCTGTCCGGTCTCGCCCAGCTCTTCACCGAGCACAGGATCGAGGTCGACGAGGAAGGCAACGACGTCGTCGAGCAGCTTGTGGCCGCGAACGAGGAGCTCAAGACGAAGCTCGACGAGGCGACCCAGCTGATCATGGACCTGTCCGAGAAGGTCGAGGCGAACGAGCTCGACGACATCGTCGTCGAGGCGGCAGCCGGACTGACGGACACCCAGGCCGAGAAGCTCAAGGCCCTCGCCGAGGGGATCAAGTACACCGACGTCGAGGACTTCAAGGCGAAGGTCGCGACCATCCGGGAGTCGATCTTCACCAAGGTCGAAGAGCCGAAGAAGGACCCGGTCACCGACAGCATCAACGAGGAAGTCGTGAAGCCGACCGATCCTCGGATGAAGGCCTATCTCGACACCGCTCGTAGGCTTGCGTAAAGCTGAAGAGTTTGCGGTAATAAATAAAAACCAATAAGAACACAAAAGGGGAAACGACTATGGAGTCCCAGTTCACCATCAACGAGGAGCTCATCGGCAAGTGGAAGGATCTGCTTGAGGATAGCGCCTTTGAGCCGATCAAGGACAGCTTCGGCAAGCCGGACAGGTGGAGGGCAGCCACGGTCGCCCAGCTCCTGGAGAACACCGAGAAGGACCTCAAGACCTCCGGTAAGTACAACAGGATGTCCCTGACCGAGGACGCGCCCACCAACAACTGGGGCGGCGGCCAGATCGAGTATCAGGACCCCGTCCTCATCACCCTGCTCCGCAGGAGCATGCCCAACCTGATGGCATACGACGTCGCCGGCGTGCAGCCGATGACGGGCCCGTCGGGTCTCATCTTCGCCCTGAGGGCCCTCTACAGCAACACGACTGGCGACGAGGCCTTCTACGACGAGCCTAACACGAGCTTCTCCTCGGTGGTGGCCGGTGCCAACACCCTGGGCGACAAGCACGTCGGCGGCTACCCGGGCAACACCACGACCGGCACGGCGAACCTCGCCCAGACCGGCATCTACAACTACGGCGACGCCATGGCCACCCTGCAGCTCGAAGCTCTGGGTAGCTCCGGCAACGTTGCCTTCCCTGAGATGGCCTTCACCATCGACAAGATGACGGTCACGGCCAACGGCCGCGCCCTGAAGGCCCAGTACTCGATCGAGCTCGCACAGGACCTCAAGGCGGTCCACGGCCTCGACGCCGAGAAGGAGCTCGCGGGCATCCTCTCGACCGAGATCGTCGCCGAGATCAACCGAGAGCTCATCAGGACGATCAACATCACGGCCAAGAGGGGCGCCGCTTCCGGCACCACCACGGTCGGACGCTTCGACCTCGACACCGACGCCAACGGCAGGTGGCTGGGCGAGAAGTTCAAGGGCCTGGCGTTCTTCATGGACCTCGAGGCCAACCAGATCGCCAAGGAGACCAGGCGCGGAAAGGGCAACATCGTCATCTGCTCCTCCAACGTCGCCTCCGCCCTCCAGATGGCGGGCGCCATCGACTACACGCCGGCGATCACGTCGAGCATGACCGTCGATGACACGGGCAACACGTTCGCGGGAATCGCCTTCAAGCGGTTCAGGGTCTACATCGACCCGTACGCGACGGGCAACTACATGACGATCGGCTACAAGGGTTCCACCCCGATGGACGCCGGCCTGTTCTACTGCCCGTACGTCCCGCTGCAGATGCTGAGGGCCGTCTCCTTCGACACCTTCCAGCCTGCAATCGGCTTCAAGACCAGGTACGCAATGGCTCAGAACCCATTCTCCCTGGGCGTCCTCAACGGCGCGGTTGGCTCCATGGCGGCTACGCTGATCAAGGACTCCAACGTCTACTACAGAAGGGTCCTCGTCGACAACATCCTCTAACGAGGACGAGTCAGCCGGACGTAGGCTCCGGTTAAGAAGGAAAGCGCACTACATTAAACTGTGGGGGAGGGTCAAACCTCCCCCTCTCTTGTATCTAAAGGGGACCGATGGCTGACAAGGACAAGGACGGCGACATCGCCATCCACAGGGAGCTCGCCTCCCACGGCGGTCGCCTCGATCAGCTCGAGGCGGAGATCAAGGCCATAGCGGCGGACGTCAGGGAGATCCGGGACACCATCTCGGGGGCCAAGGGCTCCTGGAAGATGCTCGTCGCGATCGTCGGCCTCTTCACCGGCGCCATCGTGATGCTCGCAAACAAGCTCTGGGCATTCCTCACCGCCCAGGCCGGCTAGAGAGGTCGCCATGTTTCTAACTACCAAGCAGCTCCTCGTCCTCATCGTGCTCGGGGCCTTGAGCATGGCCATAGGGTCCTCGATCACCAACGTCGCGGTGAACGAGGTCGTGGAGTACCGGGTGGAGCGGATGCAGCTCGAGCAGCTCCAGGCCGACATCCCACTCTCCGCTTCCGAGAAGTGACCTAAATAGCGGCATGCCCGCGCTCACCCGTCAGCCGACGAACATCAACTTCCTGACGAACCAGAACTTCCGCTTCCTCCTCAAGCGGGCGCCCAACGTCACCTTCTTCGTCAGCCGCTACCAGTTCCCGAGCTACGCCGTCAACCCCGTCCAGAGGACGACCCAGCTCAACCCGATCCCCGAGCCCGGCGACAAGCTGTGGTACGGCGACCTGAGCATCACGTTCAACGTCGACGAGGACCTGAAGAACTACCTGGAGATCGTCGACTGGATGACGTACCTGGGCCACCCGACGGACTACGACCAGTACAAGGTCCTCTCCGATCGGGACTTCAGCAGGATGCAGAGGGCGAGCGGCGAGGGCGTCAAGTCGGACGCCACGCTGATGATCCTGACGTCGGCCAAGAACCCCAACTACGAGATCCACTTCTGGGACATCTGGCCGACCTCGCTGACCGGCCTCGAGGGCACCTCCGAGGCGCCCGAGTCGGAGATCCAGAAGGCCACGGTCGTGTTCAAGATTCGACACTACACCTACGAGTGGCTCCGCGAGCCTTAGAATTTAATTTGACTTTCGGCTCGGCGCCTGCTTAGGCTGTACGGGTATAGTGGAGGTCGCATGGGCGTCGTCGTTCAGTTCCCCAAGCCGTACAAGAAGTCCCGTCGGAAGCGCGGGCCGAGGGCCAAGGTCATCGTATTCCCCAGCATGAGATCGATGTTTCGACGTGCGGTTAGACGAAATAAACAATGAGTGGGCGAAGGACGCCGTCATAGAGGCCGACCGCCTCGACGACCACTCCCGCGACATCCCCCGACTCCACGCCAAGTACAGCAGGTTCCTCTCCGAGGAGCGCATGATCATGCGCAACCTGGAGGCCGACCGGGACAGGCTCCGCCTCGCCAAGTGGGAGAGGCTGACGGGCATGATGTCCGTCGACGAGCTCAAGGAGAGGGGCTGGGAGCCCGAGCGGAAGAGGGTGCTGAAGAACGACGTCGACATGTACCTCGCCGCGGACGACGACATGATCCAGCTCAACCTCAGGATCGGCCTCCAGCAGGAGAAGGTGAAGCTCCTCGAATCCATCGTGCACTCGATAAATAGCCGAAGCTTTACCATCGGCAACGCCGTAAAGTACCTCCTCTTCAAGGCCGGCATATCATGATCCACATCGGCGAGCACACCTACAGAACGGGCCTCAACGTCCACCCCAGGAGCGACGGCTTCATCGTCGCCTGGCGGTGGGGCGACACGCTCTGGTACCTCCGCTACAGGAAGGAGATCCGACCTCACTTCGTCTACAAGAAGATGAAGGCGGATCCCGGTAATTGGACGTCGTAGACGTCCGTCGCGTCGACGAGACATTCTGCTTCGTTGAGTGCGACGACGGAATAGCCCAGGAGCTCGCGGACCTCTTCACGTTCGAAGTGCCCGGCGCCAAGTGGAGCCCCAAGGTCAAGCTCGGCGTGTGGGACGGCAAGATCCGGCTGTTCAACCCCCTCCTCCGCATGCTCTACCGGGGCAACATCTACCGGCTCGTCGAGTTCTGCCGGCAGCGTCGCTACGAGCTGAGGATCGACCCCGAGCTGTACCCCGTCGGCTACAAGCTTGACGAGACCTGGTGGTCGCAGGCGGTGAGGTCGGCGTTCGAGAAGCGCGACTACCAGATGGTGACGATCCGGAAGTGCCTCGAGCGGGACCGGTCGCTAGTCATCTCCCCCACCTCCTCGGGCAAGAGCATCATCATCTACGCCCTCTGCAGCCACTACGCGCAGACGACAGGTAGGCCCTCCCTCGTCATCGTCCCCAACAAGGGCCTCGTAACTCAGATGGCCGGCGACTTCGCGGACTACTCCGGCGGCAGGGTCGACCCCTATCAGATAGTTGGGGGGGTTCCAAAGGACGTCGAAGGAAAGGGGCCATACGTGGTTACCACCTGGCAGAGCGTCTACAAGCTTCCCCGGCCATGGTTCAACCAGTTTGGGTGTATAATAGGAGACGAGGCCCATGGGTTTGACGCCAAGTCCCTGCAGGGCATCATGGAGAAGGCCAACGAGGTCCGCTTCCGTCACGGCTTTACCGGATCCCTCGACGGCTCCAAGGTCCACCTGATGGTGCTCGAGGGCCTGTTTGGTCCACTGATCAAGGAGGTCGACACAAAGACCCTGATGGACCAGGGCTTCGTCGCCAAGCTTGAGGTCAACGTAGTTCGTGCACGCTACAGCGAGAACGTCCGTAAGCTTAACTACGCGGGGGTCATGGCCGCCAAGAAGCTTGGAGACAGGCATGCCTTTCAGGAGGAGATGCGCACCATCGTCGGCCACCAGGGCCGCGTCCGCATGATCGCAGACCTGGTCAAGGGACTTAAGGGCAACGTGCTCGTCCTGTTCAGGCTGGTGAAGCTTCAGGGGGAAGTTCTCGTAGAGGCCCTTGGACCCGAGACACACTTCGTACACGGAGGGGTGTCGAAGGAGGAGCGAGAGGAGATCCGACGCGCCGTCGAGCTTTCCGACGGGTGCGTGACCGTCGCCAGCTACGGCGTCTTTTCCACTGGGATAAACATTCGCAGGCTTCACCACGTCGTCTTCGCCTCCCCGTTCAGGTCCAAGATCCGGCTCCTCCAGTCGATCGGTCGCGGGCTGAGGACGGCCGAGGGCAAGAGCCGCTGCACCGTCTGGGACGTCGCCGACGACCTCCGCTGGAAGAAGTGGAACAATCTCACGTGGCGGCAGATGGAGTCAAGGATTGAGCAGTACGGCCGGGAGGGGTTCAAGTACCGCTTCGTCGACGTCGACCTCATCGGGGCCTGGGACGGTACTGTCAGCAAAGCCGGGGGAACTGGCTTCTCTTTCGACGACAAGGAGTTCAATGAAGCACTCGATGAAGGTTTCTAGAAGCTTGATTGATGTTCCTTGAGCGGACCCTGATCTATTCCGCGCCCGTCGCTGGCGCGCCGAGTAAACATTGGATGAAGCCTTGTCAAGTTAACTCGCGTTAATCGCCGGCGGTGGTTGAACCGGGCCTCGATCACAAATTCCCGTAGGAAGGTTATACCAATTTAAGGTCGATTTTTGGCACATTTTTGTTTGACTCCCAGCGAATCAGCTGTGTACCCATAGTCTCGACGGTCCGGATGGACAGAGAGGTCGGATGACCCAAGAAACGAAGATGGGGGCGAAACCCCCCAAGGAGAGCCGCCACTACGTGAACAACAAGAAGATGTTCACGGAGCTGGTCAAGTTCAAGAGCGCCGTCGAGGACGCTGAGAGGGAGGGCGGGATCCGCCCCAGGATCCCCGAGTACATCGGGGAGTGCTTCTGGCTCATCGCGAACCGCTACTCGCTCAAGCACAACTTCATCAACTACCCGTTCAGGGAAGACATGGTCGGCGACGCGATCGAGAACTGCGTCTCGGCCATCGACAACTTCGACCCGGCGAAGAGCACCAACCCCTTCGGCTACTTCAGCCTCATCATCCTGAGGGCCTTCCTGAGGAGGATCCAGAAGGAGAAGAAGCAGCTCTACATCAAGCACAAGGCGACGGAGGCGTACGTCATCAACAACGCCCACCTGATCGACCAGGAGCAGGACGGTAGACCCACGGGCTCGGCCGGCGCGGAGAAGAACTTGGCCAACCCCTACATGAGCGAGCTCGTCCGGAACTTCGAGGCGAAGGAGGAGGAGAACCGCCAGAAGAGGCAGGGCAAGCGGGTCGACGACGCCGAGCAGGCCTCCCTCGATGACTAAGATCGCGATCATAACCGACACCCACTTCGGCGTCCAGGACTCGTCCCAGATGGTCCACGACGCCAACGAGAAGTTCTTCGGCGAGGTGTTCTTCCCCAAGATCGACCAGCTCGGCATCGAGACGGTGCTCCACCTCGGCGACCTCACCCACAAGAGGCAGTCGATCTCGTTCTGGACCGCCCACAACATGAGGTGCACCTTCTTCCACCCGCTCGCCGACAGGCGGCTCCACCTCTACGGGGTGGTGGGCAACCACGACTCCTACTACAGGGACACCCTCCAGGTCAACTCGTGGCGGGAGCTCGCGGGCTGGCTGCCCAGGATCCACGTCATCGAGTTCCCGACGGAGACGACGATCGGCGACTGCCGGTTCCTCCTCCTCCCCTACTCCACGAAGGAGAACCAGGGCGCGATCCAGGGGGCCATGGCCGCAACCAGCGCGCGGGTCGCCGCGGGCCACCTCGACATCCAGGGCTTCCTCTACCGCAAGGGCGTCCTCTCCGAGAAGGGCTTCAGGGCCGGCGAGTTCAGCAGGTTCGAGCTCGTCCTCTCGGGACACTACCACAAGAAGCAGACCAAGGGAAACATCACCTACCTGGGCTCCCACTCCCAGCAGGACTGGTCGGACTTCGGGGACGAAAGGGGCTTCCACGTACTAGACACCTCGTCATTGGAGCTCGAGTTCGTCCCCAACCCATACAACCTCTACGAGGCGTTCGTCTACGACGACGTCGGCTTCGAGGACTTCGGCCTCCTCCCGGGCGACTACGAGAAGTACAGGGGCAAGCACGTGAAGGTCATCGTGAAGAACAAAGAGAACCCGTTCCTGTTCGACAGCATAATCGGCCAGCTCGAGAAGGGCGGACCGGCGGGCGTGCAGATCGTCGACGACCACAAGAACGCCAACCTCGTCACGGACGAGGAGGTGCTCGAGGGCACCGAGGACACGATCACCGCGATCAAGAAGTACGTCGAGGGCGTGGAGACGCAGGCGGACAAGGCCCGCGTCGAGTCCCTCGTGCTCGACCTATATAACGAAGCCCTCAACCTCGAGTCGTAATGCAGATCACCTTCAAGAAAGTCCGGTGGAAGAACTTTCTTTCTACCGGGAATACCTTCAACGAGATCCAGATCGACGCCGCCAAGACGACCCTGTTCTGCGGGGAGAACGGGGCGGGCAAGACGACGTTCCTGGAGGCCATCAGCTTCGCCCTGTACGGGAAGCCCGTGCGCAAGCTCAACAAGAGCGGGGTCGTCAACTCGATCAACAAGAAGGACTGCCTGTGCGAGGTGGAGTTCGTGGCGGGCGGGTCCAACTGGCTCGTCAGGAGGGGCGTGAAGCCCAACCTCTTCGAGATCCTACAGAACGGCTCCTCGCTCAAGGCGCTGGCCTCGGTGAGGGACGACCAGGAGTTCCTCGAGCGCATCCTGAAGATGAACCACAAGACGTTCATGCAGTGCGTGATCATGTCGAACCGCCACGTGCCCTTCATGGAGCAGCCGGCGGCGCAGAGGCGGGAGATGATCGAGAAGCTGCTCGACATCGAGGTCTTCTCGGTCATGAACGTCCTCCTCAAGACGCGGGTCGACGACAACAGGGACCGATTGGCGGACGCGGACAGGAAGCGGGCCTCCCTGGAGGACAAGATCGCCATCCACGAGAACCTCAAGAGGCAGGTGGCGACCAACGTCGAGGAGGAGATCGAGGACCTCAACGCCGAGAAGCGGGCCGCCGAAGAGAAGGGCGTCGCCACGCTGAACCAGTTCGAGGAGACCCTGAGGAACATGCGGGCCCTCGAGCCGTCGCTCCACAAGGAGGACGAGAACAAGCGGGAGCTGCAGTCGGTCCTCAAGATGATCCACACCTACGACCACCTGATCGCCGAGAAGCACGACGACATCGCCTTCTACGAGGACAAGACCTCGTGCCCCACCTGCGGGCAGGAGATGGACGACGACCACCGGGCGCGCGAGACGTCCCAGGCGAGGCACGCGATCCAGCAGTACGAGACGCTGAGGAAGCAGGAGGAGGACAAGCACGTCGCACTCGACGAGGAGGCCCGGCGGATTCGCGATGATAAAAAGGCGTACCAGGACCTCTCAACGGAGCTGCTCCTCCACAAGCAGACGATAACCTCCCTCGCCGCCGAGATCCGGTCCATCGAGGCGAAGATCAAGAAGGCCCTCGAGCGGGACCCCAACGTCTACCACGGGGAGTACATCGAGAAGTACCAGCTCGAGCTCGCCGACGTGGACCTCGAGAGGCGGGAGCTCACGAGGGAGAGGGAGGCGCTGTCGACCGTGTCCACCCTGCTCAAGGACTCGGGCATCAAGGCGGCGATCATCAAGCAGTACATCCCCGTGATCAACAAGCTGCTCAAGAAGTACCTGGCCGACCTGGACTTCTACGTCGGGTTCGAGTTCAACGAGAACTTCGAGGAGACGATCCTGGGCCGGGGCAGGGACGAGCAGAACTACCACAACTTCTCGGCGGGGGAGAAATTCAGGATCGACATCGCCCTCCTCTTCACCTTCCGGGCCATCGCCCGGCTGAGGAACTCGGCGAACACGAACCTGCTGATCCTCGACGAGATCATGGACAGCTGCCTCGACAAGTACGGGACGGAGACGTTCCTGAACATCCTGCGGTCGCTCGACTCCGACAACGCGTTCGTCATCAGCCACAAGACGGACCAGGTGCTCGACCAGTTCGACAGGGCGATCCTGTTCGAGAAGGCGGGCAACTTCAACAGGCTGACGGCGATCTGATGGGCTTCGAGAAGATGCACGTCGGCAACCGGGTCAAGGAGGGCCGTGACAGGAACCCGAACGACCACTACCCGACCCCGCCCATCGCCACCTACGCGCTCCACCTGCACGAGAGGCTCCCGCAGAGGATCTGGGAGCCCGCGGCGGGGAGGGGCTGGATGGCCCGCGAGCTCGCCCGACTCGGCTACGACGTCCACGCCACGGACCTCCACCAGTACGAGGAGCAGCTGTTCGACGTGTGGCCCTGGATCGACTTCATCGACCCGTCCATCCGACTGGACGTGGACGCGATCGTCACCAACCCGCCCTACGGGCAGGACATGGCGGAGAAGTTCATCCACTCCGCCCACAAACTGGGCTACCTCTACACCGCCTTCCTGTGCCGGCTGACGTTCGCCGAGAGCACGAGGCGGTACCGAAACCTGTTCAGGGACACCCCGCCGACCCGGGTGCTCGCCTTTACGGCCCGGTTCAACTGCGACGAGTCCCTCTTCGACGAGGGAAAGCAGCTCGGCGGCATGGTCCCGTACGCCTGGTGGATCTGGGACAGGCGGGACACGGAAGGTCGCTGGACGACCACCACCCAGCTCAAGTGGATCGACACCCTGGAGGCGAACAGACTATGGCTAACGGAAACGGCTTCAATCCCCGCGCTAAGGTAGGGTTCACCTGCTCGACGTTCGACCTGCTCCACGCGGGCCACGTCAGGATGCTCGAGTTCTGCAAGCAGCACTGCGACCGCCTGGTCGTCGGCCTCCAGACGGACGTCGTCGACAGGCCCGACAAGAACCGGCCCGTCCAGACGGTCTACGAGAGGTGGGTCCAGGTCAAGGGTGTCCGCTGGGTGGACGACGTCATCCCCTACTCAAGCGAGTCCGACCTCGACAACCTGGTCAGGACACTCCCCCACGACGTCCGGTTCGTCGGCGAGGACTGGAAGGGGAGGAGCGTGACGGGGAGCCACCTCTACTCGCCGATGGGGCCGATGAAAATAATCTACGTGCCGCGGGGTCACACGTGGAGCACGACAGAGCTTAGGCAGCGGGTGAAAGCCGCGGAGGCAATAAATACGGCCAACGAAGAGAACATTAAGAGTAACGAGGGTCGTAATGGTAAACTCTCTCCAGTGGCTTCCGGGGGTGCTGAGGGCGGCGGGTCTCAAGGTGGTTGAGTACCCGGGCTGGCGGGACCGAGGCAGGGGCCCGCTCAATCCCAAGTTCATCATCTGTCACCACACCGCCTCGAACAAGAAGTCGGGCAACGCCCCGTCCCTCAAGCTCGTCGCCGAGGGCAGGCACGACCTGGCCGGGCCGCTCTCCCAGCTCGTGCTGGCGAGGGACGGCACCTGGCACGTGACGGCGGCGGGCAAGAGCAACCACGCGGGGGCGGGTTTTTGGAAGGGCGTCTCGAGCGGAAACGCCTGGGCCATCGGCATCGAGGCCGAGAACGACGGGATCGGCGAGCCGTGGCCTGAGGCCCAGCTCGACAGCTACGCCCGCGGGGTCGCCGCGATCCTGAAGAAGCTGGACAAGGACGAGTCCTGGTGCTGCGGGCACAAGGAGTACGCGCTGCCGAAGGGGAGAAAGATTGACCCGAGTTTCGACATGGACGCTTTTCGCGCTCGCGTCGCTAAGCATCTGGCTGACTAGCATGCGGATGTGGAAGCAAGGAAAGAAGCGGGACCAGGTCTGGTGGAAGGACTTCTGGCCTCCCAGGCAGCCGCCCGTGGTCGAGCCCGATGAGCCGTGCGAGCCGGAGGAACCGACCCCTACCCCCCAGCCGAGCAGTAACGATGACATCATACGCGCAATCAACGAATCCAAGGAGGAACTAATGAGCGCAATTGACAAACTGAGGGCTTCCCTCGAAGGCATCAAGGCCGACCTCGCCCGCAAGGACGCGATGATCGCGGCAGCCGAGAAGGCAGCGGCCGACGCACTCGCCGCGGCCGAGGCAGCCAAGGCCGACGCCATAAACGCATGGAACGCAGCCGAGGCTGCAGTCGCCGACGCGGCGTTCGCCCGGGCCGAGTTCGACGCCTACAGGGCCGAGGTCGAAGGCGTGGCCGACGAGGCCGTGGCCGTGGACAAGATGAACGAGCCGGCGGTCGAGGAGCCGACCGACCCGGGCGTCAGCACCGGCGGCATCGTCGACGCGTAGCATGGCCTACAACGTCGCATACATCATCCGTCACACCCCGAACAACAAGTTCAAGCTGTATCGGGGCTCCGACGTGAAGACCGCCGCGCCCCTCGCGGAGTTCGACTCCAAGGAGGACGCGGAGGCGGCGATGATGCGATCGGTCAACAAGGACAAGCTTACCTGGTGCTACGACGTATCAGGTAAGCCCATCGACGAGGAGCGATGAACACGATCCTGGCACCGTCCGTCAACATGACGGCGAGGTGGGAGGTCTTCGTTCCCACGGTCTACCCCGACAAGGACGGGTCGCTCGTCATCGGGTTCGGCCACACGAACAACCTGGGCACCCCGCCCTTCGTCAAGGAGGGCATGGTGCTGACGGAGCAGGAGGCCTGGGAGATCCTCAGGAACGACCTGGAGTTCGTCGGCAAGCAGGTCCGCATCCTCTACAAGGGCATCGAGCTCAACGACTACCAGTTCTCGGCCCTCTGCGACGTCTGCTTCAACCGGGGATACGGCAGGCTCCGCGACTCGGCGGTCACCTACTACATCAAGCACCCCGAGATCAAGAACAACATGGTCGAGGCCGCGAAGGCCTTCATCATCCGACCCGACTTCACCAACCCCGACACGGGGAAGGAGTTCTCCCGTCTCAACTACGCGATGGACCTCGCCCTCGGCCACGAGCGGGAGTACCTGGGCCTCACCGCCCGGCGCATAGATAACGGGGCAATGTTCCAGGTGAAGACCCCCTACTGGACCTAAACTTATGGAGTTTCGCAATGGGTAAGTACCGCAAGAAGCCGGTCGTGATCGAGGCCGTGCGCTTCGACGACAAGTTCCTCTCCTCAAAGCAGCCCGTCTGGATCGAGACCGCGATGTTCGACTACGTCATCGAGGTCAAGGACAACGCCTCGCCCAAGCACCTGACGATCCGCACCATCGAGGGCATCATGCGGTGCAACCCGGGCGACTGGATCATCCGGGGCGTCAACGGCGAGCTGTACCCCTGCAAGCACGACATCTTCGAGAAGACCTATGAGTCGGCCGAATAGGCTCGGCCCCGAGGACTACGTGGAGATCGAGATGAGGGCCAGGATCCTCTTTCGGAAATACCTCACGGGCTATCGCGGGCAAACGGTGACCGTCCGCGACGGCCTCGACTACTGGATCATGGTGGCGACCGAGGAGCACCTCAATGCTGCAGCTGACTAGGTGGGACGACCCGCTCCTCTCAGAGAGGATGCCGGAGATCGACGCCTTCAACGACGAGACCGTCCGGCTCGCCAACGACCTGATCGCCGCGATGTGGAGGGAGGGGGGCATCGGCCTCGCCGCCAACCAGGTCGGGGTGAGGGCCAGGCTGTTCACGGTCCGCTCGAGTCCCAATCTCGCCTGCTTCAACCCGAGGATCATCGACCAGTCCCGGGAGGAGATCGAGCTCGAGGAGGGCTGCCTCACGTACCCCGGCGTCGTGGTCAAGGTCAAGCGACCGAAGGTCGTCAAGGTCAGGTTCCAGACGCCGACGGGGCAGACCTCCAACATGACCCTAGACGGCATCGGGTCCCGCATCTTTCAGCACGAGCTGGACCACCTCAACGGCCTGAGCCTACTCTCCCGGCTCACCCGGCTGTCCAGGGACGTGGCCCAGAGGCGGTGGCAGAAGATACTCAAACGGACGGGAAACCAGCCGTACGGCCCCGCCAGGCCCGGGGAGCCACCCTCCTATCGGCTTCGACTGAGGGACCCCGAGCCGGAGATTAAGATTCTTTCAAACGAGCCTGCAAAAAAGTTTGACTTTCAGCCGACGCAGGTTCCAGACTTCATCACTATCAAGACCGGTTAGGAGCTCGGATGAGTCGCGACTGGGTAAAGGACATCCGCGCCATGCACGCCCACTACGGGTTCCATGGCCGGGTCAAAGACTTCGACGCCAGCAAGCTCGAGGCCATGCTTAGGTTCAGGAAGGCATTCCTGGACGAGGAGTTGAGAGAGATGGGTGCGGCGATGTCGCTTCAGGATCCGGACGGGGTCGTCGACTCCCTGATCGACCTGTGCGTCGTCGCGATCGGCACCCTCGACCTCTTCGGCGTGGACGGGCAGAGGGCCTGGGACAGGGTCCACAGGGCGAACATGAGCAAGGAACCGGGGGTAAAGGCGTCAAGACCGAACCCGCTGGGATTGCCGGACCTGATCAAGCCGGTCGGCTGGGAGGGTCCGCAGCACAAGGACAACCTCGGGACGCTTCCCAAGGCTCTGTTCGTGGGAGAGGAAGATGGACCCGTTGATCAAGTGGTTGGTTTTTGCGATCATTCTTGAGCTAGTCGTCTTTATCGGGATCACGAAGCAGCCGTCGCTCGGCTACGTAGACCCCGTCAGCGTCTTGACCATCGAGCGACCCGCCTACGCCTCCGACGAGGGCGACCACTGGACCGAGGGCACCCCCGAGCCCGAGAAGACCGGCTCCCTCTTCGAGGAGATGGCGGAGACGATCACGACCGGGGAGACCCGCATCGTCGACGAGCAGGCCCTGACGAAGGAGCTCGAGGCGGCGGGCATGGAACACGTGTGGAGGGAAGGCGAATGATCTGGTGGTTGATCCCGACGGCAGCCACGATCCTGGGCTTCGTCGGCGCGGTGTGGTGCGGCAGGAAGATGGGAGTCTTCCGTGGCCGTGGCAGCTACCATGATTACGACTTCGCGAGCCCGATCGTCGAGCTGTTCCTGATCGTCATGGGCCTCGTCGTCGCCCTGATCGCCTGGCTCGTCTACTTCATCATCGTCTGATGGTCAGCAGGGGCAGGGGGCTGTGGCGGCAGGAGTGGTACTCCATCTGCTCCGCCCACCGCGACGGGGGACCCGACGACCCCTGCGAGCTGTGTCAATGCGGCTCGTGGGTCAACGTCCACGTGCAGAGGATCGACCACTTCATGCACGACTACTTCTACGACTGGTGGTTCTGGTGGCACAACCGGCGGAACTCCAAGTGGCGCCGACAGATGCGGCAGTGGTTTCCCAACTTGAAGTGAGTGGCGGAAGGCGGAGGTCTCGATCCCCAGCCCCTTTAGTGGGGGCCCGTGCGCTTTCGAGGCGTCGCCGTACCCCGTACGGTTCACCTTCCGTCTAGCAGAGCCCGTCGTCGGGCACCTTCGTCTCGTCCCTGGCCACCGCCTCTTCGATCAAGTCCTCGAGTCTCTGCAGAGACCGGTTCCAGACCTCCAGCGACCAGAACGTAATCTTCCCCGCCGCCTCGGGAGGGAAGCGGAACAGGATCGGTCGCACCAGGGTCTTGTAGTGCGTGGCCCCGAACTCAAAGAGCCTGCAGACCCAGATGTCCGCTATGAGTTGGAGACGACCCGTACGGCGCATCGCCATCTCACGGCCGCCCTGAGCTCCGCGACCGTGGGGGTCTCGAGCCCTAGGTCAGTGAACACGTTCCCGCACGACGTCACCACTCCCACCTCAGCCTCGGAGGGGGGCAGTTCCGTGGAGGGAGGTTCACCTCCCACTGTCTTCGACATCGCGTGCGGTCCTTCCATGACTTCCTATTGGAGCCGAAGTTGAGATCGTCCCAGGCGTTGGGAAGATCCATCCGGGTCCTCATCCTGAACTTCACCGGCCACCGCTCCTCTCGGAACTCCTGCCGGTGGCCCTTGTTCGCCCGCCTCTCCTGGGTGGTCGCGATCGCCCGGTGATAGCCCCACCACCTGTAGTCGACGAACCAGTCCCAGTACATCCCCCAGGTCCCGTCGTGCTTGGCCCGGTAGATCCGGTCCCTCACGACTACCTGGTACTGCGCTTTCTCTCGCATCTAGACACTCCATAGTTGGTCACTATGTCATGTCTTTCTTCCTTCTCTCGTGCTCGCGCCTGTGTCCGCGGAGCATTTCCCGCGCGAGGGAACTAGTGGCGGAAGGCGGAGTACTCGAAACTCGAGCCCCTTTTGGAGGCCCACTGCGCTTTCCAGGCGAGTCCGGCGCGCCTGTCCGGTTCACCTTCCTTTTGAGTCGTCGTAAATTATCTTTCTCGATCGTTTTGTCAACTGCGAGCTTGGCCTGCTCCGGGGTCGTCGCCTTGGGCGGCTCCCTCTTCTCTGGCGTCTGGTCGAGGACGAGCCACATGAAGACCGCCACGAGGAGGATCAACAGGCAGATCATGTACTGGTTGAACGTCATCGTTCACTCGTTGGTGGCGGAGAGCCGTGTACTCGAAACACAGACCCGACCGGGTCCGGCATCCTTAGCAGGGAGCCCCGGGAACCTCCCCGGTTGACTCTCCGTATTTAGTTGGCGCGCCCGGTGGGATTCGAACCCACGTCGTTCTCCTTGAAAGGGAGACATCCTTTCCCGTAGACGACGGGCGCTTTATCTCAGCAGCAGGAACATCGCGAGGCCGACGACGATCAAGACGAAGTGGGCGGCAATCCCCCAAACGTAGTCCATGACGATGTCCATCTGCCGCTGCTGTTGGATCTGTTTTTCCATCTGCCGGTGGAAGTGATAGAGGTCGCCGCCGTCGATCCTATGTACCCTCAGTTGCCTCCTCAGGTGGTAGGAGTAGGTCTTCTCCCAGCTGACAGGGTGACCCATCTCCATCCTCGTCTTGCCCCTCGGCGTCCAGATCTCGTACCACTGCCTCCCGGTCATCATGGCGACCTCTTCGAAAATTGGCGCTCACGGCAGGACTCGAACCTGCATCTGCCTCCGGTTACCTTTCTCGGACTTCGCAAGCCCGGGGGTTACGTGAGCTTTGGAGGCCACGACAGGATTCGAACCCGCCTTCTCAGCTCCAGCTACGGTTACGACGTTCGAAGCGTCGCTCGGCTACGTGGCCTAAAGAAAGTTCCTCCAGTTTACCCCCCTAAAGATGCCGCCCCTCGGCAGCACCCGGGCGTTCACCTTGCCCTTGTTGTACCCGTTCCTGTACAGTCCCTGCCGGTTCGTGCGCTGGTTCCTCCGCTCGCGGAGGCGATTCTCCACCAGCTTGTCCGACTTGACTACCGGTCCCGACCACTGCGGCTCCGCCGGCCCGCCGCCTCCGTCCCAGCCTTCCATGACATCTTCACCCTTCTGTCTACCTTGCCCTTGTGGATCCCGTTCAGCCTCATCAGCAGCGGCACCCTCCTCAAGAACCTCCGCCTCACTAGCGGCTTGAGCTCTTCGAGGTATTTGAGGCCAAGACCCACGGAGCGACCGGGCCCTTCCTTCGGCCAGGCAATGCCAGGTACTTGTTCCGCTCGATCCGCTTCAGCAGGTTCCGCCTCCGCCACGGCTCGCTCTTCTGCCACCATACGATGTACCTACCGCAGTACTCGGCGACGAGCGCGTGGTCGTGCTTTTCTCTTCTCCTCCTCAACGAGCATCCGGGCCACAGATCTCGTAACATAGGACCTCCTCAGCCTCTTCATCACCCGCGGGTTGACCTCCCCCTTGATGTCCTGGTTGAGGTCGTCGACCCTCGACACCCGATCGGACCACTTCTCGGCGCAGTCGTCGGACTTCTGCCACCGCTGGATGTACCTCTTGTGGAGGCGGACGGGATCAAGCTCCGACATCGAGGACCCGGTTCATCAGGACCCGGCGGGAGACGATGCCCTTCCGGCCGCCGTTGGGGATCTTGCTCGCCGCGATGGAGCGGTTGAAACGGCGCCGTCGCTTCCTCTGCAGGCGGTCCTTCCACTCGAGCTCGCGCTCGTCCTCGGGCTCCTTGAACCTGAGCACGTTGGTGGTCAGGGATCTGCCGTCCCACACGACGAGCTCCTCCGGCGCGTATTCGCGGAACTGGATGGTGCCCTCGAGGACCGACAGCCCGTCTTCTTCCATAGCGAACCTCCAAAGTTGGTGGAGCCTGACGGAATCGAACCGTCCCAGTCTGCTTGCAAGGCAGTCTCGCCCCCTTGGTACATGAGGCCCCGGTAGTGGAGTGGACGGTGGGAGTCGAACCCACATGTACGCGACGTTGCAGGTCGGCCCCTAGCCATTCGGGTCACGTCCACATGCTCTGGCGTCCTCGGCAGGATTCGAACCCGCATTCTCAGCTCCGGTTACGGATAACCGCTTAGAAGGCGGCCTCGGCTACGAGGACAGGAAACGTGGCTTTAATTATACCGGATTTTTAATGCGGTAAACTGTTAATTTCCGGGCCTTTTTCCATCACCAAAAAAGATGTTGACTTTCCCGGCCGGCTGGGGTAGGATGGGACCATGATTTTCGATGGACAAAAACCCGAGAGGATCAACATGGCCCAGAAGATGAACATCGACGAGTGCCGGTCGTACGCGACCGAGGACAAGCTCCTCCAAGGCCTCAGGATGAAGAAGCTCGATCGGTTCGAGTACCTGATCGTCAAGAACACCCAGAACAGGTTCACCGCGATTTTCCCGCTCGGTTGGAACCGCGAGGCCCAACCCATCTGGTTCGCCCAGGCCGGCTTCATGGTGGTCGGCTAACATGATCACTCCCAACGACGTCTCGAAGTCCCGCAACGGTCGGGACTTCGTCTGCGAGGCCAGCGACCTGTCACTGAGGGGCTGGCCCGCCTCCCTGCCGACCACGATCGGCGACGGGACCGACTTTGTCCGCACGAGCAAGCGGGTGGACGACGAGGGCGACATCCTCCACGTCCGCTACGTACAGAAGTCCACCGACATCCACCTGATCGTCATCAACGACTAGCCGAGGAGGGATCTCCCATGAAGAAGTACACCGTCACCGTCAAGACGCACGGCGGCCACTGGTTCACCAGCCAGTTCGAGTTCCTGGACCACGCCACGAAGGCGTACGAGTCCGTCGACCCCCGCGGCCAGATCATGGCCGTGGAGATCACCGAGCGCCAGCCCGACGGCCAGGAGTTCGTGATGGTCACGAAGACCGAGTCGTCCACGGGCGATAACCACGAGACGTACGGCTCCAAGTACGACCGCATCTACTCCACCACCAAGCGGGTGACGAAGGCCCGCCGCCGCCGTCGGAACCCCCCGACGACAAAGTCCGGTCGGGTCGACCTCCCCTTCTGGCACCCGTACTGGACCACGGGCAGGTACTAATTTTCATCACAACAAAAGGTTGACAATCCGGCCGGTTCCTGATAGATTGTCAACCATAATCTTCGATGGACAAAAACCCGAGAGGATAACATGAGCCACCTTCAGATCGCCTTCCCCAACTCCGACATGGTCGCCCTGTACGAGCTCGAGCTCAAGGGTCAGATCTCCGACGGGCAGTGGGAGAATTCCCGCCCGATGGACCACTGGCACGTCATGTGCGACGCCAAGGCCGTGGTCGACCCGACCAACGTCGGCCCGAACTTCCGCCCCCGCCGCCGGTACGCCTTCGCGAGCCCGGACCTGATCGAGGTCATCGGGACCCGCATGATCGCCTACGTCAAGCTCGCCCGCCGGTACGGGCTCGAGGCCGCCCGCAAGCTCGAGCACCTGCTCAGCCTCGACGGGACCTGGCAGGGCATCCCCAACTACCCCGGTGAGTACTGGGACGAGGTCCGCGCCTACCTCCGCCACTTCGACATCGACGAGGTCCGGGCGGTGGTCGAGGCGCCGACCTACGACGAGAAGCAGCTGAAGAAGGACCTTCGGCAGATGTCCAAGATCGTGAACGCAGGGAGGGACTGATGGGCCTGCACCACCGCGCGGTCATCCGCGCATTCAACAAGGGCGACATCCTCGTCCGCAAGATCGTCGACATCGGTTTCGAGTGGGGCACCGACTGGAGGAACGACGTACGGGTCGTCTCCGAGGTGCAGAGGCTCGAGGCGGTCTACGACGTGGTCAAGGTCGACGTGAGGGACGCAGGATGAAGACCCGGTTCAAGGACCCCAAGCTGCAGCAGTTCTACGAGAACTGCCGCAGGCTCGGCAAGGACCCCTCGAGCGAGTTCTACTACGCGGGTCGACCCCACCGCGGGGCCGGCCACCGCAACGCCTACTGGAACGGCCGCCAGGGCCTGCCCTGCAGGTACATCAGGGGCACCTTCGCCTACTCGGCGTGGGCAGCCGGACAGGACGATCGGAAGGAGGAACAACCATGAAGCGCAAGTCTGTGATCGACCAGCTCGTGGACCAGCAGCGCTGGATCGAGGAGCACGGCGGCACGCTGGCCGGCTACGTGGCGCGCTACGGGTCCAAGGACGACCCCGACCACTACGGGAACGGCGGTGAGGCGATATACGCCGCCGACATGGACGAGTTCAACCGGCTCGCGCGAATCGCGCGCCAGTTCGCAGGGAGGAAGTGATGGACCACGTGTTCGAGCAGGTTCTGAAGGTCCGCACGAGCGAGACCGACGACGCCGAGACGGACATCGGCTGGGTGTCGTGGAGGGTCCACTACATCCTCTACCGCACCGCGGACGACGACGGGGTCGAGTGCTTCGACCTGTACTGCGGGGACGACCGGGGGAACGCCAAGATGGTGTGCCGCGGCCGCCGCCAGTCGGACATGGTCAGCCTGACCCTCAAGCTCGGCGAGTTCGTCGAGTGGCGCGAGGGCCAGACCCACGTCACCCTCGCCGAGTACCGCAAGAACATGAGCGACGGAGTGGAAATCTAAAGGAGGACCGGATGCCAAGGATCTACGACTCGAGCAACGAGCCGCTCGACTTCTGCAAGAAGCACATGCCGACGGAGACGGAGGCCCTCCTCTCCTACGGCGACGTCAACAAGACGGGCGAGGGGCCCGACGGCCGGGGGAACTGCTTCGGCTACGACGCCGAGCACCCCGACTATCAGGACGAGGACTACGAGTGCATCGTCTGCGGCTGCCACCTGAGCGGGAAGGACAACTGATGATGACCAGACCTACCAAGGACCAAGTGACCGAGGTGCTCTCGGAGTGTCTCGACAAGGCCGACGTCCTGTTCGACGTCTGGGACGACGAGGAGGCGGCCATTGCCCTCCAAGGCATGGAGACCGTGGACGGGGACAGCGCCCGCGACGTGCTGATCGCGCTGATCGAGGCCCTTGGGAAGGACGAGGTCTACAACCTCGTGTTCCCCGAGTGAGGTTCCTGTTCGTCGGCGAGAAGCCGTCGCCCACCGCCTACAGGCGGGGCTGGAACTGGCAGTCCGGCCAGCTCGCGGGCAAGACCCTCGCCGACGCTCTCCGCGAGGGCGTCGGGGTCGACGTCCGCGACTGCAGGTTCTTCAACATCTTCGGCGACGACCCGGACGCGCCCGAGTCCGGCGACAACTCGAGGCGGGTGACCATCCTTCTGGCGATGGTTGACGACCACGTCGTCGTCGCCCTCGGGTCGAAGGTGGCCCGCGTCCTCGAGCGGTACAGGATCCACCACGCGAGGCTGATCCACCCCGCCGCCCGGGGCAAGATCCGGAACCGGGAGGCGTACATCAACCACGTCAGGGCCGTCCTCGGCCCGTTCAGGGAGGCCATCGATGCGTAAGCTTGAGCTCGTCCTCTATGCGTTCGGCTGGAGCTGCGGGGTCGTCGTCAACTCGGTGACGTTCCTCGCCCACCTGAACAGCCTGCGGGGGGACGCGCCATTCCTCGGCGGCTGCGGCCTGCTCTTCTCATTGATGGGCCTGTTCGGCTGCATGCTCTATCTCCGGCAGTCCCTGGTGCTGCTGCGGGACCCGGACATCCGATGAACGCGCTCCTCAGGCTGTTCAGGCGGAAGCGCAGGCGGCGGGCCCTCCACCCCTGCCACGCCTGCTGGGAGATGATGGAGGCCAACGGCTGGGGTCTCTGCCCCGCCTGCATCGAGGCCGAGGCCAGCAACGACCCGGAGGACCTGTACCGGCGGATCCGGCCCAGATTTACACAAATTTTACGTGACGAAAAAAGTGGTTGACTCCCGGCGGAATCCCTGGTAGGATGGCACAATAATCTTCGATGGACAAAAACCCGAGAGGATGACATGACCGACCACCTTGACTTCCACCCCCACCGGATGACCGACGGCCTGACCGTCCAGAAGTTCATCCTGGCCGGGGACGCCCGCTTCACGATCGTCTCCAAGAAGACGGGCAAGCGGTTCACCTACCGCGTCTGCAAGGCCGAGAACGCCAAGCCCGGCAGGTTCCCCGACGTCTTCTTCGTCAAGGTCCTCGACGGACCGGACAACGACTCGCACTTCCGCTACATGGGCCGCATCAAGCTCAACGAGTTCGCGCGGACCGAGAAGGCGAAGGTCTCCGAGACGGCCCCGTCCTTCGTCGCCTTCACGTACTTCTGGAACTGGCTCGTCGACCGCGGCCAGGTCCACAGGGACATCGAGTTCTGGCACGAGGGCCGCTGCGGCTGCTGCCACCGCCCCCTGACCGTCCCCGAGTCGATCGAGGTCGGCATCGGCCCGGTCTGCGCCGAGCGGATGGGCATAGACCTCTTCCCCAACGGCCGCCCGAAGAAGGGCACGGTCAACGCGATCATCGAGGGAGGGCTCAACTGATGCGGGGCACGGTCTACTTCATCACGCTCACCGACGAGCAGCGGGCCGCGATCAACCGCGGCGGCTGGTCCTCGATCCCCGAGGGGATCGCCTACATGGACGCCACGATCGGTGGGCTCGCGGGCGACGGCAGGGCGTTCGCCCGGGCGGTCGAGCTCGACATGTACGAGAAGGCCGCGGAGGTCGACGTCGAGTCGGCCGACCAGGTCTACAGGTTACTGCAGAACGGGATCCCCCGTCCTGCGTGGGCGACCCAGGGGATCAAGGTACAGCGTATCCCCGGGGCGTTCGCCCGGTCAATGATGGTCGGCGACTACATCGAGTGGGAAGACGGGTCGCTTGAGGTTTGCTGCTCTTTGGGATGGGAGAGGATCGATGGGAAAGTTCAAGACGATGCTCAGTGAGGCGTACGACGAGGGCGTAGACGCCCGCCTCAAGGGGGTGGGCAGCCTGCTCAACCCCTACATGAAGCGGGGCGACGAGGCCAGGCACGTGCAGTGGGAGGAGGGCTGGATGTACGCAGACCGGACCCTCCGGACGGGGCAGCTCTGATGTCCCTGACCCAGCACGACATGGACATGCTCACGGGGATGTCATACGTGGCGTCCCTCGAGCAGAGGGTGACCGAGGCGGAACGCCTCGCCCACATCCTCATGGACGCCCACGTGGTCATCACGGGCGGTTTCCTGATCGCGACCTTTTGTATATGGTTGCACAAGGTGTACACACGGAGAAAGAGGAGGTTGGTCCCAGCATGACGGTACAGGAGCTCATTGACCATCTGAGCAAGGTCCCGCCCGAGCATCGCAGCGCGACGGTGAAGGTGTGGCTGCCCGGCTCGACGATCCGGCTCAGCCCGATGGAGCCGAAGCCGATCCAGTTGAAGCGACACGAGCAGCCCTTCGTCGGACTCGAGGGCAACGTGGACGAGGGCTCCGCCCTCTCCTACGACGCAGATTCAGTGGGGTGGCGCTGATGTCGATGAAGCAGGTGATCAACCTCGTCTTCCACGGGAAGCGTCTGACCGACGACGAGACCGTCTACAGGGTCACCAGCCTGACGAACAGGCTGGAGCCCCAGGTCGGCGACTTCCTCAGCCGCAAGCAGGTCGACAAGCTCCTGTTCGAAGTCCAGCAGAGCGACGGGGCCCTCATAGTCAACATCAGGGAGAAGTAGGATGATCGACGAGGGACCGATGTTTGACGTCGACGACGAGGTGCTTGAGCAGCTCCACGCCCGCGAGCCGGACGCGATCATGCACACGGGCAATACGACCGGGGTGGTCGCCGCCGAGCTCCACGTCTATCGGCATGGCGGCAACACCTACGTCATGACCGTCGGCGAGGCCCAGAACGCGGAGCCCTACATGTTCAGGGGCGAGCCGGCATACACGGACATCCTCGAAGAGTACAAGGAGGCCGTCAGGGAGGTCGCCGAGGACGACGGTCCCTTCTACGACGACGTGCCCCAATGAACACGCTTATGGCGATCATGCTCGCCTGGTGCTACGGCTGGGGGTGCGCCTTCACCTACTGGATCATCGAGGACGAGAACTGGAAGCTGGGGAAGGGAGTCTCCCAGCTGGAGTTCTGGCTGATCGTGGCGACGTGGTGGTTCACCGTGCCCGTGGCGTATCTCATGCACAAGTGGGAGGTATGGAATGAGCGAACGAAGTGAGCTGGCCCAGCGCCTCGCGGACATCTGCAGCCGCCACGGTATGAACAACCCGCTCGGCTGCGACGTCAACCGGTCGGGAGACAAGAAGTACTACGACTTCCTGTTCAGCTACCCGGCGACGCTGGACGGCTACGTCCGCGTGTACTCGCCCAAGTACATCCTGATCCAGGCGCAGGGCCGGCTCGCCCAGCTGAGCGAGGTCTACGACTCCGAGGAGAACGCAGCCCGGGTGTTGACCCTGATCGCCGAGTACAGACCGTCGGAGGCCTATGCGGTTCCGACCAAACCGGCAAAGGTGAAGGCATGACGAACGAGAAGAAGATAAAGCGGATGTGGAGGGAGTGGTCCCGCACGGGCTGCCGCCTCCCCGCAGACCAGGACAACTGGACGGGCGCCCACGCAGAGAAGCTGGTCAAGCGGGCGTGGCGGTTGTTTGAGATGTACGAGGACCTCGTCGACTTCGAGGCGATGACAAACGAGGAGGTCAACGAGCTCTACCGCCCCTACATGGACGCCGCCGACCTCGCGAGGGACGTGGCGAGGGTCACAGTGTGGATGACGCAGGAGGCCGCGAGACTGCCATGACTGACAAGAAACCCGTTTCCCGAGAGGAAGCCCTAACCGCCGCGGACAATATCCGCGGGCTGGTGAGATTACACGTCATCCGCATGGCCATCGGGCCTAGGAACGCGGACAGGACCCTCGAGAACGTACAGACCATCGAGGACTACATCTATAGGAGCGAGGAATCCTGATGGCCAGGCACACCCTTAGGGAGCGGCTCGAGATCCACGCCTTCGCCATCGAGGAGACGCTCAAGGTCTTCCCCCACATGAAGGACTGGAAAACGAAGGGCGAGCTCGCGAAGGACCTCAGGTCCGCCGCGGAGGGCTACGAGCGGGTCACGACCCTGCTCAACCGGGCCCGCAAGGAGCTCGAGTGGGCGGATGGCAACGACGGACTCGTGGAGCAGATTCGGAAGACACTCGAAGAGGAGGCTAAGAGGTGACATGCAAGAGCAAGACGGCGATGCGGCTGGCCTGCCGGGTGGAATACTTCGGGGTCGACGGGCAAAAGATAAGCGAGGACGCTATGCGCGTCAGGAGCGCGAGCGACCTGTACAGCCTCCACTACCTGTGGGTCGGCAACCCCGAAGAGGTCCACAGCATCGTCGTCACCGTGGAGAAGGAACCCGGGGCATGACCCTGCTGCTCGCGACCAACGCGGCGGCGATCGTGTTCTTCGCGACCTTCGTCGGCGTGTCCCGGGTCGAGGCCCTCAACGTCTCCGACCTGGTGGCCGAAAAGGCGGCGGCGATCCCCGACGCCAAGTGCGGCGGGATCACCTACATCCCCAAGATGTCCACCCGCTCCTACCCCAGGGCGACGATCCCGCCGCCCAAGTTCGTGAGGGACGACCGATGATGCCGAACTACCTCATGGGCCTCGGCTGGATCGCAGTGATCGGCATCTACATCTGGGGCAACTCCATCAGCGACAACCCCAAGGCGGGCAAGTACGCGACGCTGGCCATGGTCCTGTGGGCCCTGTTCAGCGCGATGGACCTGGTGGCGGACATACCGAGATGAAGCGACCGAAGTGGACCAAGACGGACAGGTACGTCGTCAAGAAGCGGCTGAAGCTGCGGGAGACGTGGCGGGACCGGGCCCGCAAGCGCCAGCAGAAGGGGATCGTGGCGTGGCAGTCGCGCAGGGACTACCAGAGCATCCGATGACCTGGCCCAAGACCGAGCGGTACCACCACAGGCGATGGAGCAGGGTCGTCGGTACCGTGGAGCAGAGGCACGAGAAGCGTCGCAGCAAGCGCGGCGCTCTGGGTCGCAGGATGCTCGGCATGACCGGGTACCACATCGCTCCGCACCCCGATCACAACTACGAGCTCGAGTCCCTATCGCTCGAAGCAAAGATAGACCAGCTCAGGCAGGAGTTGGACGACTGATGGCCCACGGTGAGAACAGATACAGGTTGGCGGTCCACTGGATCGCCATGAACGACGAGACGGCCGAGAAGGACCTGGAGGTCATCGGCAGCCTTATCAGCGTGCAGCTGGTGGCGGACGTCTGGAGCAAGCCCACGAGCGAGGTCGCCAGGGACGTCGCGTGGGCGAGGCGGAAGAGGGACCCCCAGTGGGAACCGACCCCGCTCAGAAAGAGGAGGGCATGAATGATTGAAGTCGGTAAGAAGTACCTGTTCACCTACAGCCAGGGCGGTGGTCCGCAGCTGTGGTTCAACGACGTCCACATGGAGGCGAACGGGCAGGTGGTGGAGGTCGTCGGGTTCGACGAGGTCTACCCGAAGGAGCTCATCCGGGTCAAGACGGCGGCGGGGAACACGTTCCTCGTCTGGCACGGCGAGTTGTCGGAACCGAGGTTTAACTGATGGGACCCGCCCGCGCCGTCTGGTGGCTGTTCCGGTTCCTCGTCTACGTGGCGATCGTCTTCGCCCTGTGCGTCGGCTTCCTGACCTACGCGGCCCTGTCCGCGGAGAACGTCACCCACTTCCACCTGTGGGACGAGCAGGAGCTGATGCCCATCGCCTTCGACCTGAACGGGCTCTGCCGCGGGTCGATCCCCAACGTGACGATGAGCGAGAAGTCGCTCGAGTACATCTGCGAGCTCAGGGACGCGATGTTCGAGGAGCTCATCGTGCGGGGCCGGTGCTACAACCCGCAGGCCGCCAGCAGGAGCCAGCTGTGGTACGCATGTTAAGAATAGGACGCCGCTGCTTCGTCACCTGGCTGCCGAAGTACGCCCGCTACTGGGGCCGATTCAAGTACGGCCACGAGTACGGGAACGCGGGCTTCGGCTTCTGGTACTTCGACGTTTTAATTGTGATAGAAGAAGGGAAACACCCATGAGGTGGCTGGTCGCCCTCGCCCTCATGGCCCAGCCTGCGTCGGCGGGCTGGGTCCTCTACGGGAAGTTCGGCGACGGCAAGGAATCCTACGGCTTCTTCGACACGCTCGAGGCGTGCCTGTCCGACGTCGACCGGACCGAGCTCCTGTTCGGCCGGCTCCGCACCCCCGAGCCCTGCCGATTCGTCGAGGACGGGGACGTCATCGACCTGGGCCCGAACCTCGAGTACCACGGGGTGCCGCTGGGCGAGTAGCCGAATCTTAAATTTTTCTAACGAACTCGTAAAAGAGGTTTGACTTCCAGCCGCGGGCATAATTACGCTCGTGGTCATGAACGTCGCCGTGAACATAGAGTTGGATCTGGAGAAGCACTCCAGCACCAACGTAGCCCGAGTCCTCGACAACCTCAAGGCGGCCCTGCCGCTGAAGATCACGCTCCTCAGGAACGAGGTCCCCGAGGGCTGGCTCGAGAGGCAGATTCAGCACATCACCGACGACCCATTCCGAGCGAACGGCCGGTCCCCCTACAAGATCAAGCGCAACGTCCAGTACATCCTGATCGAGCCCGCCGTGGCCAAGGCCCTCGGCGTGCGGTACGTCTTCCGCGAGACGGCTGATCCCGGCTGGGACATCCTGTGGCGGGGCTACAAGATCGACTGCATCGTCTTCAAGACCGAGTACCTCTCGATCGGCGAGCTGAATCTTCAGAAAAAACTTCGAAGAATCCGCAAGGGAAAGATTGACATCATTCTCGGCGCGAACATATACGAAACGGACGAGGGCTGGGACGTCTACCCGAGGATCATCGTGTGGGGCCGCTACATGGACGGCCACATACAGGCGTCCCTCCACAAGGGCGGCAAGCCCTGGTTCAACCACCACACCGAGGGGGCCAAGCGGGTCAGCCGCCTCCTGAACGCGGATGCGAGGTCAGAGGATGATGACGATTGAGAACAAGCGGGCGTCTGTAAAGGTGCTCGAGGAGTGCATCGAGCTCCAGAACTCCAAGAGCAGGGACTACCAGAACCCGGCGAGCACGGTCAAGCAGGCGGACCACTACCTCCGCGGCATCGACACGATCTACGACATGCTCCACCAGAAGATGCTGAGGGCCCGGTCCCTCATCGAGACGGCGAGGGTCGCCCCGGGAGTAGGGCCGAACCACGAGCCGCTCGAGGACACGTTCAAGGACATCATCAACTACGCCTCGTTCGCCGTCTCGTACCTCAGGAAGCAGATGGACGGCCAGCTGCCGGCCCGCGACATGTTCAACCGCCCGACGCCGATGCTGAACACCATCGACAACGGGATGGGCTCATACGTCATCGGCGTCGGCATCCAGAACATCGATCCGGGCGTGGCGGGCGACCAATGAACCCGGGACACCCAAACGTCTACCAGGTCCGGAAGCGGTTCGGCAACCTTTTTTCATCGGGAAAATTCCTGGGGAAGGCGCCGAACAGGACCTGCGAGATCATCGCCGCGAGCTTCGAGGCGGACTTCCCCTACATCCTGGGCGAGCCCAACCAGGCCTACCTGAAGAAGGAGCAGGACTGGTACTACTCGGAGTCGCTCAACGTCAACGACATGCCCGATCCCCCCGAGATCTGGAAGCGCGTGGCCACGCCCGAGGGCTTCATCAACTCGAACTACGGCTATCTCGTCTTCAGCCCGGGCAACGGCAACCAGTACCACAACGTGCTCAAGGAGCTCGTGAGGGACCCGACGTCCCGGCGGGCGGTCATGATCTACACCCGGCCGACCATGCACGTCGACCAGAGGCGGGGCGGGATGCAGGACTTCGTCTGCACGAACACCGTCCAGTACTTCATAAGGGACGGCCAGCTGATGGCCCACGTGTGCATGAGGTCCAACGACGCCTGGGCCGGCTACAGGAACGACTACCACTGGCAGCACCACATCCACCAGAGGCTCGCGATGGACCTGGGCATAGAGCCCGGCGAGCTGTGGTGGACGGTGGGCTCGCTCCACTTCTACGAGCGTCAGTTCTACCTGCTGGACTACTTCGTCGAGACGGGCAAGTTCAGCTGCACGAGAGACCAATACGACGAGCTCAGGTCCGACAGCCCGTGGGCCTGGTGGAGGAAGAAGGATGGTTAAGCTTATCATCATCGCGATACTGACGATCAACGGCGCGTGGGAGGTCGAGTCCGACTTCGAGACCGTCGTCTATTCCGACCTCGAGTCCTGCAAGAAGGACATGAGGGCCGCGGCCGACGGGGCGAAGAAGCTCCTCGACCTCGCGATCGGAGAGAAGTCGCCGAAGGAGTACCGGGTGTTCCAGGTCTACTGCGAGGAGCGGAAGGAAGACGGCACCCTCGGTCCATACTACCTGGGCACGTTCTGATGTCTCACGACCCCTGGACGGTCAGGAACCCGTACAAGCTGCCCAAGGGCGCGACGGTGACCAAGGACCTGCTCAGCTGGAGCGACGCGGCGGAGCAGGACGACGAGGCCGACGACAAGCTGACGTGGGACAGCCGCTGGCTCTCCGTCGCCCGCCTCATCGCGACGTGGTCGAAGGACCCGAGCACGCGAGTGGGCGCGGTCTGCGTCGCCGAGAACAGGCTGATCGTCCAGGGCTGGAACGGCTTCCCCCGCGGCTTCGACGACGACCCGGCCCACTACGACGACAGGGACGTGAAGTACAGCTACGTCGTCCACGCCGAGAAGAACTGCATTTACAACGCCTGCCGGGAGGGGATATGCTTGAAGGGGGCGACGATATACGTCGAGGGCATGATGGTCTGCTCCCAGTGCGCGCTGGGCATCGCCCAGGCGGGGATCGCGAGGGTCGTCATGGCGGCCCCGACGGCGGCAAGGTTCAAGGAGAAGTGGGTCCATGAGTTCAGGCTCGCCTGCGAGATCTTCAAGAAGACGGGGGTCGCCATCGACTGCTACTCGACCCTTGGTGATCGGTATGAACCCAGCTCGGCAGACTGGTTTCGAACGCCCGTCGGCGAGGGGCTCTACGTTTCCGAAGCTTAGCGCCTGGTTCCCGGACTACTACTCGTTCGTCAACGTTTCCCACCAGCCCGGTCAGTTCGACAAAAAGACAGTTGACTTGGACTTCCTCGCTGGTGTGTTGTCTTTCCATCGCGGGCCGATCGTGGCGCTCGGTGGAGAAGTAAGCGGCATCTTGAAGCGACTCGGGATAGAGCACTTCAGGATGCCGCACCCCTCCCCTCGCAACCGGCAGTTCAACGACCGGTCCTTCGAGGAAAAGTCTGTGCGGAACCTCCGCAAGCATCTCGCCGGATGGCAAGAGGAAGAGAATGAAGCGTATCCTGATCACCGGGATGAACACCAACCAGACGACCAAGGACTACTACCTTAGGCAGGAGCTGCAGGTCGTCGCCAGCCACTACTCGCTGATCCGCTGCCTGGAGGCCATGGGCTTCGAGGTGGAGCACCGCCACGTCACGGTGGGCGAGGACCTCTCCGCGTGGGACGAGGTCATCGTGTTCCTCCACTCACCCAAGGGCTACTGCCAGCGCCTGTTCGCCGGCTTCTGGGCCGTCCACGCCCGACCCGATTGCATCCTCGCCTTCGACGACTGGCAGACGGACCAGATCATGTCGAGCATCAAGCTGTTCAGGGCGTACTTCACGGACAACAACGCCTCGTACGCGTTCAGGGCATACACCCTCGACATCCAGAAGGAGCACTACACCGAGGAGTTCCTCGCCAAGCACACGATGGACTTCGTCCACGCGATCGACACGATATGCTCGAAGCAGAACCGGCTGCTCATCTCGGCCTTCGCGGGCGGGGACATCGACAAGCTCCGGACGGGCTGGCCCAGGGACAGGATCTTCACCTACAACCCCAACCCCTACCACCTCAACCGCCGGCCCGACAACAACTACGGACGGGGCGTCGTGGACATGTTCGGCTCGTCGGTCGTCTCCAACGAGGCGAAGAAGAGGGAGTGGAACTTCTCCTCCCTCGTCCAGAACAAGACCCGCTCGTGGCTCGACCGCCAGGGGGTGACCTGGCCCGTGAACATCTACGGGGGCAGGCGGGGGGAGAACCAGTCCGAGAGGGTGACCGAGGACACGATGTGCGAGATCTACGCCCAGCAGTGGGGCTGCCTGATGCCGGGCTACTTCCACCGGGGCTCGGGCTGGTGGCGGGCCAGGCCCCTCCAGGTCGCCGACGCCGGCTCGATCCTCGTCTGCGACGACGACGAGGGCAGGGTCTACGGCGAGGCCTACGTCGGGCTCAGGGCCCGGGACGTCGAGTCGAAGGACCTCGACGGGCTGGTCGCCCTCGCCCGCCAGCAGAGGGACTGCCTCTACTCCAAGCACCCCCTGGACAAGGCCACCGAAAGGGCGGAGCTGCAGGCCATACTGGATGCCCGCAAGTGACCGGCAGCACCATCCAGCCCATTCCGGGTAGGCAATCCCGGAATCTCGTGCTCGTGGTCGGCGCCGGCTTGTGCGGGGCCACGATCGCCCGGCTGCTGGCCGAGGGCGGGGTCGACGTCCAGGTCCTCGAGCAGAGGAACCACGTGGCGGGAAACGCCTACGACGAGCTCGACGAGTACGGCATCCGGGTCCACCGCTACGGCCCCCACATCTTCCACACCAAGAACCAGCGGGTGTGGGAGTTCGTCTCCCGCTTCGTCGTCTGGATGGGCTACCAGCACCGGGTGAAGGCCCGGCTGTGGGAGGGCACCCTCGTCCCGTTCCCGCCCAACAAGCGGACCCTCGAGTCCGTCCCCCGCGAGAAGCTCGTCGACGTCTTCTACCGGCCGTACACCCAGCTCATGTGGGGCAGGCCGCTCGAGGAGGTCTCCCCGGGCGTCCTCAATCGGGTCCCCATCCGCGAGGACGACAACGACCTGTACTTCCCCAACGACCCGTGGCAGGCGATGCCCATGGACGGCTACACGGACTTCGTCCGCGAGCTCCTCTGTCACGAGAGGATCCGGTACAGCACCGGCGTGAAGGTGGACCCCGACTACTTCGACGACTACGACCGGGTCTTCTACTCGGGCTCGCTGGACGAGATCTTCGAGTGCGACGAGGGCTGGCTGCCGTACCGCTCGCTCAAGTTCTTCCACTCGATCGCGAGGACCGAGCCCCACGAGACCTACCAGCCCGTGGCGACCATCAACTACACGGACGGGCGGTACTTCACCCGCAGGACGGAGTGGAAGCACTTCCCCGGGAACTACGACCCGCACCCGTGCTACTCGAAGCTCACGGAGGAGCACCCGTGCGACTTCATGGAGAACGACTACGAGCGCTACTACCCCGTGAGGGACGAGCGGAGCCTGGACCTGTACGACCGGTACGCGAAGAGGCTCGCGGAGAAGCACCCCAACGTCGAGCCGATAGGCCGCTGCGGCAGCTTCGTCTACATCGACATGGACCAGGCGATCAACATGGGCATGCAGACGGCCCTCCGCTACCTGAATAAATAACTCAGTTCACCATTGGTTCGTCATGATCCTCCACGGCACATCCGCTGCACGGCTCGATTCCATCCTCAAGCGCGGTCTTCTGACCCGCCGCATGGCCGGAGGCTTCGACAACTGGCAGGGCGTGATGACGTCCTCGCCCGACCGGGTCTACTTCTCCTACTGCTACGCCCCCGCCTTCGCCTGCGTCGTCGCCCACCGCGACTGGGGCAGGGTCCCGTACTGCGAGGGCGTGGTGTTCGACACGGAGCCCGACGAGGCCAACTTCTGCGCCGACGAGGACGCGATCCTGTTCACCGCCGTCTACAAGGACAGGCCGTTCCCCGTCATCCAGCGCTACTGCCGGATCCAGGCGGGCATGTGCAGGGACTGGGCGTGGAGCGCGGACCGGGTCGGCTCGTTCGCCCACAAGGGCCCCGTGCCCGTCGACAGGATCAAGGGGTACGTCCGCTTCAGGGTCAACGAGGAGGCGTTCACGCTCTTCAAGCTGCCGACGAACCCGGCCGACCACATGGCCGACGGCTTCATCTTCTCGACCCGATGCGCCGCCCTGCTGGACAAGAACTTCGTAACGGTAGAGCGCTACAGGCTCGAACCCCTCGTCATCGAAAGGGTCACGCTTTGATCGACCACGCGACAATCATCCCCCTCATCGGCGGCGAGGCCATCGCCTCCGAGCAGGCGTTCGGCTGCCGTCCCAAGTACATCGTGTCGTACTCCCCGTTCGTCGCGAACGACAGCCACCTGCTCAACCACTGGGAGAACGAGGTGCCCTATCACCTCATCGACCAGGGAGGCTTCCCGGCCGACGCCAAGGTCGACGTCGTGTCGAGCGTTTGTCCTTGTGCGGGGCTTTCTATGTTGAGCCTTACGGCCTCCGGGGACTCCAAGGTCAACGACTGGCTGTACTCCGCGGCCGAGTGGGTGCTCGAGCACGCCCAGCCGAGGGTCTACTGGGGCGAGAACGCGCCCAACCTGATGTCCGGCATGGGGGACAAGGTGAGGGAGAGACTCGAGTCCATCGCCGCCAAGCACGGCTACACCGTCTCGTACTACAAGACGAAGACGCTTCTCCACGGGCTCCCTCAGGTGAGGAACCGCTCCTTCTACTTCATGTGGAAGGGCGACATGGCCCCCGTGCTCCCGTACTACAATAAGCCCTATCCTCGCATCGAGGAGCTGATCCTCGGCGTCAAGTCGAACTTCCAGCAGGAGCCGATCAACAAGAAGAAGCCGTCCGACGAGCCCTTCTACCGCTACCTGCTCGAGGAGGTCCACCAGGGGGTCGACCACCGCAAGTACATGACGGACATCCTCGAGCACATGCCCATCCGCGGGAACGACTCCAAGTCGCTGATCGAGATGGCCGGCCACAGCTACGAGCGGGTGGCGGACTGGATGGACGCGAGGGGCGAGCACAAGGTCGCCAAGAAGTGCCGAGAGATCCATGAGAAGCTCAAGGCGGGCGGCTCGATCATGAAGCGGGACACGATCCTCGCCAAGGACTACATCGGCGCCTTCGTCGGCCACTACCCCCACATGCTGGCGCATCCCAGGGAGGACCGCTACATCACCTACCGGGAGGCCATGTCGATCATGGGGCTCCCCGACAACTTCGAGCTGCTCAACCCCGAGAGGAGCGTCAACCACATCTGCCAGAACGTCCCCGTCCACACGGCGAGGGACATGGCGGACGCGATCAAGCAGGCCCTCGAGAGGCCGGATTCCCTCGAGTGGGTGTCGGGCACGGTCTACCAGTACAACCCCAGCCGGGAGCACCGGGTGGAGAACTACCAGCCCAAGCAGACCCTGGAGGCGTTCCTGTGAGCATGATCCCACGAGACGACTGTCCCAACTGCAAGGCCCCGTACAGGAGCGACACGCCCGGCTGGTGCCGGTCCTGCGGCTTCGGTACGACCATGCCCATGGCGACCCTCGACCATGCGATCGAGAAGTACAGGCAGGCCCTGCAGGCGTCGAGGACGCCCGCCATCCTCTACCTCAAGGACAAGCACAACGACGACGGGTCCATCGGCATGGAGGCCTGCTTCGTCGACACGGACAAGACGGAGCGGCACTTCACCCTGACGCCACGGCTCGCTGTTTTGATGATAGAAAAACTCGCCAACTACGTAGCCCGGATGGACGCGTGGGAGCGGGAGAAGAAAAGTACACAAAAGGAGTAGTTCCGGATGGAATTGAAGGTAGCTATCGAGGACCTGCGGAAGAGGAAGCTCTTCGTGGCCACCCCAATGTACGGGGGGCAGTGCGCCGGCATGTACACCAGGTCCATAGCGGATCTGACGGCCCTCTGCGTAAAATATGGAATCGAGTTCAAAAGTTATTTCCTTTTTAATGAAAGCCTGATTACAAGGGCAAGGAACTACTGCGCAGACGAGTTCCTCAGGAGCGGCTACACCCACCTCATGTTCATCGACTCCGACATCGGCTTCGACGCCAACGACGTGATCGCCCTCCTTGCCATGTGCTCGGAGGAATCCCCCTACGACGTCATCGGCGCCCCGTACCCGAAGAAGTGCATCAGCTGGGAGAAGATCCGGGCCGCCGTCAACAAGGGCGTGGCCGACGAGGACCCCAACAGGCTCGACGAGTTCGTCGGCGACTACGTGTTCAACCCCGTCGTCGAGCCGGGAGCCCCCCGGACGATCCAGATCTCGGAGCCCGCGGAGGTGCTCGAGATCGGCACGGGCTTCATGATGGTCAAGCGGACGACGTTCGAGGAGTACGAGCGCCACTACCCCGAGCAGCTGTATCGTCCCGACCATGTCCGTACCGAGGCATTCGACGGCTCCCGCCAGATCATGGCGTACTTCGACTGCATCATCGAGCCCAAGTCCCGCCGCTACCTCTCCGAGGACTACATGTTCTGCCAGAACGTGCGGAAGATGAAGGCCCGGAACAAGGTGTGGCTCGCCCCCTGGATGAAGCTCCAGCACGTCGGCAGCTACATCTTCGGCGGGTCCCTCGCGGCCCTCGCCTCGATCGGGGCGTCGGCGACGGCGGACCCCGGAGTTCTCAAGCGACCCCAGCAGGTGCGGGCGGTCGTCCCACAGGTCACAATGAAGGAAGTGAAGGATGAAGATAAGTCAGGAAACGGTGGAAGTACTCAAGAACTTCAACTCGATCCAGCCGTCGGTGCTGATACGCCCGGGGCAGACGCTGGCCACGATGACGCCGAACAAGACCATAGCGGCGTGGGCCCGGATCTCGGAGGAGTTCCCGGCGAGGGCGGCGATAGCGGAGCTGGGGAAGTTCCTGGGGGCGCTGAGTCTCTTTAAGGGCGTCGACCCTGAGCTCGAGGTGGGCGAGAACCACCTGACGATCACGGACGGCCGGCAGACCATCGAGTACACCCTCGGCGAGGAGTCGCTCATCGCGGTGCCCCCCGAGAATCCGCCCGCGGGTCCGCCCGTCGTCGTCGAGTTCGACCTCCAGTGGGCCGACCTCGACAAGGCCGTGAAGGCGATGAACGTCCTCGGCCTCCAGCACCTCGCGATCAACGGCGCCGGCGGACACGTCGTCCTGAGGGCCGTCGACCGCAAGAATCGGGCGAAGGACCACTACAAGATCTACGTGGGCGAGACCGACAAGGAATTTGAAACGTTCCTTGACAAAGACAACCTGCTGGTGTTAGCAAAGGACTACCGCCTGCAGGTCTCAGAGGGTCTCGTCAGGTTCGTCAACCCCGCCGTGACGTACTGGATCGCCGCGGCAGCCCCCGTCAAGGAATAGATGGCGAAGATCGGGATCATATCCGACCTCCACCTGGAGTTCGACGACATGTACGGGTTCCAGCGATGGGACTTCCTGCCCGAGAAGGGCGTACACTACGTCAACGCGGGCGACACCCACTCCAGGTTGGCGGAGATGGTCCGGTGGACACGCCGGCACGACGAGGGCTACATGTCCATCGTCTACGGCAACCACGACTACTGGGGCAGGCTCTTTCCCGGTCCCGGCGACGGCCAGTTCGTCACCGAGACCGAGGAGGGGGTGAGGGTCGTCGGGGCCACGCTGTGGACCCGCATCGGCCCCCTCGACTGGGTCCACTTCCAGGGCCACATGAGGGACTACCAGAAGATCGTCCAGTGCGACGAGTACCGGATGCAGCAGGCCCACGAGTACGACACCGAGTGGGTCTTCAACAGCGACCACCGGGCCGACGTCATCGTCACGCACCACAGCCCGTCGTGGCTGTCGATCGCAAAGCCGTACAAAGGGAACCCGTTCAACAAGTTCTTCCACAGCGCCTACGAGGAGAGGATACTCGATATGAGGCATCCCCCCAAGCTGTGGGTACACGGACACACCCACGAGCCGATGGACTACATGATCGGCTCGACGAGGGTCGTGTGTCATCCCCGGGGCTACCCCGGCGAGACGAACCATGCGGGGTACGCCCCCAAGATAGTGGAGATTTAGCATGCGAGACGCATTCAAGAAGCTGGGCGAGGCCATCGGCGACATCGCCGGCGAGGCAGCCGAGAAGATCCAGGACGCCGCGGAGACGGTCGGCGAGAAGGCCAAGGAGTTCAAGGACGACCCGTACAGGTTCATCCCCAAGCAGAAGCCATCAGTGGGAAGAATTGTCCAGTTGACCGGTGCCATCGACACCATTAAGTGGTGTTGGCCCGCCATTATCACTCGTGTCCATGACGAAGATACCGTGGATGTTTTCATGTTCAATGGTGACACTGGTCAGGTGGAACTCATTAAGAACAAGACATTCAGTGGCGGTCAGGTCAAGTGGCCTGAGAAGGTCTGATGTCGGGCTGGATCGGGGTCGACCTCGACGGCACGCTCGCCGAGTACGGCGGGTGGAAGGGACACACGCACATCGGCCGGCCCGTCTGGCCGATGGTCGACAGGGTCAAGGCCTGGCTCGAGAAGGGACACAAGGTCAAGATCTTTACGGCCCGCGTCAGCGGGGACGCCAAGGAGGCCGCGGAGGTCACCGAGGAGATCCACCGCTGGCTCAGGGACCATGCCGGCCTGCCCGAGCTCGAGGTCACCTGCGTCAAGGACTACGCGATGATCGAGCTGTGGGACGACCGGTGCGTCCAGGTCAAGATGAACACTGGGCAGCCGATAGGGCTGTCGACGAGGGGTCTGTGATGGAGTGGCAGGACTGGCTCATTCTCTATCTCGCCGGTGACGTCGTCGTCTTCATCGGGCTCCTGATCGCCTGCCGCTTCTCCCAGCTCGAGCTGACCGGCAGCGCCCGGTTCGATCGGGGCACGTGGCCGGCCATCTTTCGGTTCGTCCTGTGCTGGCCCGCCCTGGCCGCCGCGTTTCTGGTCAATCTGCCGCTGTTCCTGTTCATCGGCAAGTGGTTCGTCGGGTCGTTCTTTGCCTGGACGGTCAGGATCAACAAATAGTTGTACATCCGCGCGGTCGCTGGTGTAGTCGAGCAAGATGAAAACCGCACTCCTGATTCTCTTCGTTTACCTGGCCGGCGCGTGGGCGACGATCGGGCATAACTTCCATGAGTTCCCGCAGGACTGCCTGCGCCTCCACGCCCAGTCCACCGTCTATGACAGGCAGACCGCCGCGTGGTGCATCGACCACGCCGAGACGGCTGCCGTCGGCTCGGGCCTCATTTGGCCCCTGTACTGGTTCGTCGAGTCCGCCAGGATAGCGTTCGCCCGATGACCGAGCCCCTCTGGATAGAGCGCTACCGCCCGCGGACGGTCGAGGACTGCATCCTTCCCGACCGCATCAAGGCCAAGCTGAAGTCCTTCGTCGACGCCCGGCTGATCCCGAACCTCCTTCTCACGGGGTCGGCCGGCGTCGGCAAGACCACGGCGGCGAAGGCGATGATCCGCGACGTCGGCGGGGACGACTTCTTCATAAACGCCTCCCTCCACGGCAACATCGACACGCTGAGGACGGAGATCACCCAGTTCGCGTCCGCTAGGTCCTTCTCGGGGGGCAGGAAGTACGTCATCCTCGACGAGGCCGACCACCTCAACGCCCAGTCCACCCAGCCCGCCCTCAGGGCGTTCATGGAGGAGTACAGCGGCAACTGCGGGTTCATCCTGACCTGCAACTTCCCCTACAAGATCATCGAGCCCCTCAGGTCCAGGCTGGTCGAGGTCCCCTTCCAGGTTCTTCCTGAAGAAGAGCCCTACGTGATGGCCGCCTTCATGAAGAGGGTAAAGGGCATCCTCGACGAGAACGGGATCCCCTACGAGGCCCCCGTCGTCGCCGACGTCATCCGCAGGAACTTCCCCGACCTGAGGAAGACCCTCAACACGATCCACCAGTACAGCTACCACGGCAGGATCGACTCCGGCGTCCTGTCCAAGACCCCCGCGACGGAGGTGCTCGTGAAGGAGCTCGTCGGCCTGATGCGGTCCAAGGACTTCCAGGGCATGGTCAAGTGGTGCGCGACCAACCGCCACATCGAGGCCCACGAGCTGATGCGGAAGGTCTACGACCAGATGTACGACCACTTCACCCCGTCGACGATCCCACTCGTGGTGGTCAAGACGGCCGACTACATGTACAAGAGCGCGTTCGCCGCGGACCAGGAGATCAACACCCTGGCCTGGCTGACCGAGCTGATGATGGACGCGAAGTTCCGTGATTAGGGGGATCCTGACGAGATGGGAATGGTGGTTTTTCCAGATGGTGATGGCTTTCAACGGCGAGATGCTCCGCCGCGGCATCGACCCCTCACACGACTTGTAGCCTGGGTCGTCGGGATCTTGAGCTTCGCCGCGACGTCCGCCGCCACCTTCTACGGCCTGGTCTGGCTCAATGGGTAGGCTCCTCTCCCTTCTCTACCCGAGCTTCTGGTACTACCTGTTTCAGAGGAAGCGCCGGGACGAGAGCTGGCACACGGTGATCTGGTGCCGGTTCCGCGGCCACCCCTACCCCGTCGTGTGGTTCAACCCCGACGCGCACGAGCCCGACATGCACTGCACCAACTGCGGGGACGACCTTGGCTAGACTCAGAGACAGGTTCTATATGTTCATCGCCCATCTCCTCGGGGCCTGGATGAACTACTGCAGCAAGAGGAACAGGGACAGAGGCATTGGTGGCTAAGCCCTTCGACTACATCGACGCCGCATCCCACACCAAGAGGGACCTCATCCGCGAGGACGTCGACCCCGCGAGGGCGGAGCGGGAGTACAACGCCTGGTTGGCGAACCGGCACTTCTCGATGTTCGAGGACTCCGTCTTCTACGCCAACGACATGAACCTCTGCCCCCACCTGCCTCCTCAGCTCCAATTCGACTACTACCTAAATACCCTTCGGCCGAGAAAGCGCTTCGGGAAGTGGCACAAGCCTGACCAGGATGTCATCCTGGACGCCGTCCAGAGGCGCTACGGAGTAAATCGAGCAAGGGCCCTCGAGATCGCCCGCACGCTGTCGCGGGGGGAGCTCGAGGCCGCAACGAGAAGAACAAGGGTCGATGAACTCGGTGGTGGAAAGCTTCGTGGAGGTTCGCCTCGGTGAGCCCCAGGACTTCCTGAAGATAAAGGAGACGCTGACCCGGATGGGTCTGGCGGTCGAGCGGGACGACGGCCGCTACCTCTACCAGAGCTGCCACATACTCCACAAGCGGGGCCGCTACTACATCACGCACTTCAAGGAGATGATGATCCTCGATGGCAAGCAGACGGACATGGACGACGTCGACCGGGCCAGGAGGAACACGATCGCCTACCTGCTCGCCCAGTGGGGCCTGTGCGAGGTCATCGACCGGACGCTCATTGAGCAGAGGGTGGCCTTCTCCGACATCAAGGTGATCCCCCACAAGGAGAAGGGCTCCTGGAAGCTCGTCTCAAAGTATACAGTCGGAAAGAAGAGGAATGATGATGATCCTGCGTCGTGACTTCGAGCGCTACGAGCTGTCCAAGCACCTGGTCGAGAGGCTGGGGCTGGATTCCAAAAAAGTTTCGGAGATCACCGATGCGATAATTGACTTCTATCTCCACAGGGGTGTAGACCTCAGAAAGAAAGCAGGAGGGTCCTATGGCTGCGATTAAAGAGGTGAAGTCCGCCGAGCAGAGGGTCGTCGAGCTGACGAGGAAGGACCTCGTCGACGAGAAGAACCTATACTTCAACGTCGTGACGGACACGGAGGGCGGAGTCATGGTCGTCATCCGTGACGTCACCAGGAACGAGAGGCCGATGGTGTTCACCGCCGGCGTCATCCACCAGATGTCCAGGATCATCGACGGCGTCATGGACTCCCAGGCAAACGTCTTCCGCAAGTCCCACCAGGTGCACTGATGCAGTTCTCCAAGAGGCCGTTCATTACCTGGCTCGTGACCAACGCCCTCGTCGCCACGGGGTCGTTCTGGGCGTACAAGGTCGGCATCGCCAACATGATCTGGGAGGCGGACCACACCAAGCTGACCCTCCTCGCCTACGTCCTGTTCTGGCTCGTCTCGTGGCACATCGGCAGGGTCTGCCGGGACATCGAGTCCTATGACGGCGACTCCACCCACGCCTACGAGGTCCTCAAGATGAAGACCAACGTGGGCTTCTTCTGGGGTCAGATCTGTTTGTCCGTCGGGCTGATCGGGTCGCTCATCGGCTTCATCGGCATGATGCTCGTGGCCTTCGGCGACGTCAACCTGACCGCGGACGCGGCGGCCCTCCCGAGCATGCTCGCGGGCATCGGCAAGAACTACGGCACGGCGCTCTACGTGACGCTGATCGGCGTCATGGCCGGGGTTGTTATGCAGGTCCAGTCCTTCGCGGCTGACTACGCCCTGGATATGAAGCACCATGCTCTCGACTAAGCGCTCGTACTCGTCTAAGACCAGCTTCATCGACTTCCTGCTCAACTCGAGCATGACGATCTTCGTCCTGTTCTTCCTCACGATCCTGCTCGCGAACCCGAACAAGAAGCAGAGCGAGGGCATCCAGCACAAGGCCGAGGTCATGATCACGGCCGAGTGGGACAGCAAGTCGGACTGCGACGTCGACCTGTGGGTCCAGGACCCGACCGGGGCTAAGTCCTTCTTCCTCAACAAGGACGTCGGGCTGATGCACCTGGAGAGAGACGACCTGGGCAAGAGGAGCGACACGGTGGCCGTGGGCAACCAGGTCTATACTGTGGACGAGAACAAGGAGTACACGATCCTGCGGGGACTCCTCCCGGGCCGGTACACGGTCAACGTCCACCTCTACACCTGCATCTTCGACGGCGCCTACGTCCAGACGGGCCAGGCCAAGCAGCCCATCCCGGTTAAGGTGCAGCTGCAGAAGCTCAACCCGCACATCCGCCTCTACCAGGACAAGCAGGTCGTCCTCAACAAGGTGTGGGAGGAGCAGACCGCCTTCTCGTTCAACATCGACGCCAACGGCATCATCGGCAACATCGAGTACCACCAGAAGAGCCTGGTCAAGGTGCTCCGCGACGGGGCAGGCATCCCATGAACAAGCTTCTGATCATCTACTGCGTGGCCTACGCGGTGCTCCTGTGCAGCACCCTGTACTTCGTGCCGGCCAAGTACGCGCTCAAGACCGTCGTCGTCGCGGCCTCCTTCTTCCTCGCGAGTTCCATCTTCTTCTCGATGGAGAGCTACAAGGGGTGGCCCGTCGGCGGCGTGGAGAAGGAGCGGGCCAGGCTCCTCTCCGTCATCATAGAGGAGCCCGACGACAAGCAGGAGGGCGCCATCTATATCTGGATCGTCAGGAACCACAAGTGGATGCTGACCGGGATGGAGCTTCTCGATCCCCGCGTGGCCCTCCGCTACTCGGGGGAGAACCAGCCCCGCGCCCACAAGCTCCCGTACACCCAGGAAGACGCCAGCGGGTTCAGGAAGGCCCAGAAGGCGATCGAGGAGGGGATGTACGTGGAGATCTTCGGCGACAAGGAGGGCGAGGGCGGGAACGGCGAGCAGACGGGCACCGCCGGCGGCAGCCCGGAGTACGAGGGCATCGAGGACACCCCGTACGCGCTGACGATCGAGGACCCGCGCAGGCTGATGCCGAAGTCGCTCAACCCCTAATTTTCTTTTTGACTCCCAGCTTACGGCCTAAATAGGGTCGTTCCCGACATGAGATTCTACACACACGCCATCCTGAGGCGGGGCGAGTTGCTGCTCCGCGAGATCGACGACGGCAAGCACGTCCAGCATCGGTTCAAGATCAAGCCGTACCTGTTCGTCGATTCACGAAGACCCGACGCCGAGTACAGAACCCTCGACGGCAAGCCCGCGGACAGGATCGACTTCCCGTCCGTGTGGGAGGCCAAGAAGTTCGTCGAGCGCTACGACGGGGTCGAGAACTTCAACTACTACGGCATGACCGACTTCCTCTACCCGTACCTCAACGACAGGTACCCGGGGGAGGTCAAGTTCGATTCCAGCTGGATATGCGTCGCCAACATCGACGTCGAGGTCGGCGCGAAGGGCGCCTTCCCCGACCCGAGGAAGGCCGAGTCCCCCGTCACCTCGATCACGGCCAAGATCGCCGGTCGGGTGTACGCCTTCGGCGTGAAGGACTTCGCCCCGCACCGGAACGACGTCCTGTACCACCGCTGCGAGGACGAGGTGGACCTGCTCTACCAGTTCCTGCAGACGTGGCGGGCGAACCCGATCGACGTCATCACGGGGTGGAACATCGACTTCTTCGACATCCCGTACCTGGTCAACCGGATTCGACGGGTGCTCGGCGACGACTTCGTGAAGGCCCTGTCCCCGTGGGGCATGATAGAGGAGAGGGAGGCCCATGACAAGTTCGGAAAGACCCAGCAGACCTTTGAGTTCATCGGCATCACGGCTCTCGACTACAAGCGCATGTATGAGAAGTTCATCATGGAGCCCCGTGAGTCCTACTCCCTCAACTACATCTCCTACGTCGAGCTCAAGGAGAAGAAGCTCGACTACTCCGACTTCAGGGACCTACAGGATCTATATGAGAGGGACCACCAGCGGTTCATGGAGTATAACATCCGGGACGTTGACCTGGTAGACAAGCTCGACGCCAAGCTCGGCCTTCTCAACCTCGTCTACTACCTGAGCTACGACGCCAAGATCCCGTTCACGGACGCGTTCGGCACCGTCAGGATGTGGGACGTGATCATCCACAACCATTTGCTGTCACAGAAAATAGTCGTGCCGAGGAAGCCCGTCGCGGTCCCCGACAGCTTCCAGGGCGGGTGGGTGAAGCAGTCCATGCCCGGGCTGTACAACTGGGTCGTCAGCTTCGACTTCGACTCCCTGTACCCCCACGTGATAATGCTCTGTAACATCTCCCCCGAGACCTACCTGGGAAAGAGCTACGAGAAGAACTGGGACGTCGACGAGCTCCTGGACAGGCTCGAGGACCTGGGCGTCCCCGAGGACGAGTGCTTCACGGGCTCCTGCCATCGGTACAGGCGGAACCCGCAGGGCTTCCTCCCGTACCTGATGGAGAAGATCTACGCCCACCGGGCCGCGGTCAAGAAGCAGATGATCCCCGTCAAGCAGGCCGAGGAGGCCGAGAAGGACCCGGTCAAGAAGGAGGCCCTCGAGAGGGAGGCGTCCACCCTCTACAACATCCAGCTCGCGAGGAAGTACCAGCTCAACTCGGCGTACGGCGCCCTCTCCAACGCCTACTTCCGCTACTTCTCCATCGCCCTCTCGGAGTCCGTGACCCTCACCTCCCGCCTCGCCACCAGGTTCGCGATCAAGAGGATCAACGAGTACCTGAACAAGCTGCTGGGCACCAGGAAGGACCGGGTGGTGGGGGCGGACACCGACTCCCTCTACCTGTGCCTGGACGACCTCGTGAAGGCGATGTTCCCCAATGAGACGGACAAGCGGGTCCTCCTCGACTTCGTCGACCAGACCTGCGCCATGCTGAGGGACAAGGTCATCAAGCAGGCGACGGACGACCTCGCCAAGTACCTGAACGCCAGGGAAGCCAAGCTCAGGATGAAGCGGGAGAAGATCTGCGACCGGGCGATCGTGCTGACCAAGAAGAGGTACGTCCTCAACGTGCTCGACGCCGAGGGGGTCCGGTTCAAGGAGCCCAAGATCGACATGACGGGAATCGAGGCGGTCAAGTCCAGCACCCCCGAGGTGTGCAGGGAGGCGCTCAAGGACGCGATCAAGATAGTGATGTCGGGGACGGAGCCGCAGCTGCATAAGTTCATCGACGCCTTCAGGCACCACTTCTATACGCTGGGGTTCGAGGACGTCGCCTTCCCGAGGACCGTCAACAACCTCGGCGACTACCGGGACTCCCGCTCCATATACAAGAAGGGCACGCCCCAGCACGTGAGGGCCGCCCTCCTCTACAACAAGGCCATCGCCGACGCCAAGGTGCCGGCCCAGACGATCACGAGCGGGGACAAGATACGGTACTGCTACATGAGGACGCCCAACCCGCTGAGGGAGGACATCCTCGCCTGCCCGGGCTACCTGCCCCGCGAGCTCGGGCTCGATCGCTACGTAGACTACGACATGCAGTTCGAGAAGGCGTTCCTCGAGCCGCTGGATTCCATACTCGAGGTCGCCCGCTGGCACCACGAGCCCGTCGCCAACCTCGATGCATTTTTGTAGTTGACTCGGCGTAGCGCGCGCCTGTAGGAGATAAGGAATGAGCAACGACTTCTTCAAGAACATCGTCGACCAGCTGAAGGACGAGGACCTCTCGATCGCAGCGGACGGCACCAACGCCGCGGAGTTCACCGGCTTCATAGACACGGGTTCGTACACGCTGAACGCCGTTCTGTCCGGCTCCATCTGGGGCGGCATGCCCAACAACAAGTTTCTCGGCTTCGCGGGTGAGACCACGACGGGGAAGACCTTCTTCACCCTCGGCATCTGCAAGTACTTCCTCGATAGCAACCCGAGCGCGGGGGTCGTCTACTACGACTCGGAATCCTCCGTGAACCGGACCCTCCTCACGGAGCGGGGGATCGACCCGCGCCGGGTTGTTATCGGGGAGCCAATCACAGTCCAGGACTTCAAGCACAAGGCGCTGAGCTTCATAGACGCCTACCAGAAGGTTGACAAGAAGGACAGGCCTCCCCTCCTCCTCGTGCTGGACTCGCTCGGGCAGCTGTCCACCTCGAAGGAGATGGAGGACACCCGCGAGGGCAAGGAGGTCAAGGACATGACCCGGCCCCAGATCGTCAAGGCCGCGTTCCGGACCCTCAGGCTGCCCTGCGCCAAGCTGCAGATCCCAATGATCGTGACGAACCACACCTACGCGGGCATCGGCGGCATGTACCCGACCCAGGAGATCTCGGGCGGCGCCGGGTTCAAGTACTCGGCCGACTCGATCGCCATGCTGTCCAAGCGGAAGGAGAAGGTCGACGACGAGGTCATCGGCAACGTCGTCCACGTCCGCATGTGGAAGAGCAGGATGTCGCGGGAGAACAAGGTCGTCGACGTCCTCCTGACGTACGACAAGGGCCTCGACCGCTACTACGGCCTCCTGCCCCTCGCGGAGAAGTACGGGGTGCTCAAGAAGGTCTCGACCCGCTTCGAGTTCCCCGACGGCTCCAAGCACTTCCCGTCCGCGATCAACAAAAACGGCGCCCGGTTCTACACCAAGGAGATCCTCGAGCGCATCGAGGAGGGCGTCAGGAACGAGTTCCAGTACGGCAAACCCGTTGACACGAGCGCCGAGGAAGTGATGGAGATGGTCGATGAGGCTTGATACGTTCATCCAGATCCTGAAGAAGTTTCCCGGCGAGTGCGAGGTGGTGATCGCCGCCGACTCCGAGGGCAACAACTTCTACGAGGTCGACCCGAACCCGGGCATCTACCTCATGAGCCCGCACAACGGGGACGTCATCGACGAGATGGACCTCAAGGACGCCGACACGGCTAAGAACTACAACAGAGTGGTGATCATATGGCCCGTAACGTAAAGAAGAAGAACGAAGCTGCCGAAGTCAATCCCGAACTGACTTCTGTCGAAATCAAGAACGCCGTCGCCCAGCAGGTACCGATGTGGACGCCGACGCCCTACCTGCGGGTGGTGAACTTGACGTGCTGGGGCTACCTGTGGCCCTTCAGCATGAAGAGGACCGTGGTCAGCCAGAGCCACCACATCGAGCAGAAGTGGCTCGACGGCCTGGGCAACGAGGAGTGGAGGAGGCTCGACGTCATCGACCTCCAGAAGAACGTCTAGCATGGAAGCATTCGTCGAGCTCACGATCCTCAGCCACCTCGTCTTCAACGAGACCTACACCCGCAAGGTCATCCCCTTCCTCAACGAAGACTTCTTCCACACCCCGTCGGAGAAGCTGACCTTCCAGCTGATCAACGACTACGTCGGCAAGTACAACAGCCTGCCGACCCGCGAGGCGCTGCTCATCGACCTCCAGTCCAAGGAGGGCGTGCCCGAGGAGCACTACCGGGACGCCAAGATCGTCATCGAGAACCTCAGGTCGGAGAACACGGACCTGAAGTGGCTCTGCGAGACGACGGAGAAGTTCTGCCAGCAGAAGGCCCTCTACAACGCGATCATGGAGTCGATCGGCATAATGGAGGACAAGTCGGGGAAGAGGACCGTCTCCTCGATCCCCGAGCTGCTGACCACCGCCCTGTCCCTGTCCTTCGACACCCACGTCGGCCACGACTACATCGAGGACTCGACGATGCGGTGGGAGTACTACCACACGAAGGCCGAGAAGCTGCGGTTCGACATCGACATCCTCAACAAGGTGACCAAGGGCGGCATCGAGCGGAAGACCCTCACGGTCATCCTGGGCGGCACCGGCGTGGGCAAGACCCTCGTCATGTGCCACCAGTCGGCGTTCAACATGATGGACGGGAAGAACGTCCTCTACATCACGAACGAGATGGCCGAGGAGAAGATCGCCGAGAGGATCGACGCAAACCTGCTCGGCGTCACGGTCGACGAGCTGATGAGCCTGAGCCGAGAGATGTACGACCAGCGGGTCCAGCGGGTCAGGGAGCGGACCGTGGGCAAGCTGATCATCAAGGAGTACCCGACCGCCACGGCCCACGTCGGTCACTTCCGGGCCCTCCTCAAGGAGCTCAGGCTCAAGAGGAACTTCACGCCCGACGTCATCTACGTCGACTACATCAACATCTGCACGAGCTCGAGGGTGCGGGCGGGCACGGGGGTCAACTCCTACACCCTGATCAAGTCCATCGCCGAGGAGCTCAGGGGCCTGGCCGTAGAGCAGGGCGTCCCGATCATCACGGCCACCCAGACTACCAGGCAGGGCTACGGCTCGACCGACGTCGGGCTCGAGGACACCTCGGAGTCCTTCGGCCTGCCCGCCACGGCGGACTTCATGTACGCGATCATGCAGTCCGAGGAGCTTGAGAAGCTCGGCCAGATGATGATCAAGCAGCTGAAGAACCGGTTCGGCGACCCGGCCTACTACCGCAGGTTCGTCGTCGGGATAGACAAGAGCCGGATGCGTCTCTTCAACCTCGACGACAAGGCCCAGTCCGAGCTTGCCCAGGAGCCCGGGACCAAGGTTGACCAGAAGGTCAACGGGAAGGACCAGGACGAAACCCCGGTCTTCGACCGCGGGGCCTTCGGCGGCTCGATGCGCGACCGGGCGGCCAGGCTCAAGAATCTCGTCGGCTGACATAAATACCCCCATCCTGAGGGGTGGGGGATATGCGGGTGGTGTTCAGGCGCCGCCGCGGCGGCAAGCTGGGACGACGGGAGCGCAGGCTCGTCCGGGATCTAATCTTTTTTTGTGCCGAAAAATTTATCCGACCCGACGTCCGCCGACGAATCACCGTGGAAATCGTGCTGGACGGTAAACTTTACGAAACGGAAAAGAACTGGGGGATAGCGAGCTGGGAAAACGATCCCCGCTGTCGAAACTTCCTCATCGAGGTCGACACGAGCAAGCGGGTATCGACCGTCTTCAACACCATCGCCCACGAGATGGTCCACATCAAGCAGTGGACAAACCGCGAACACTGGCAGCATAAAAACCGCGAAGAAGTTTACAGATTCGGCGACGAGGTCGTCGACGCCAAGAAGCTTGACTACTGGGACCTCCCCTGGGAGATCGAAGCCCACGGAAGGGCTTACGGCCTCGTGATCCAGTGGGTGGACGCCCGCGGCCTCAGGGGGGAGCGCTGGGTAAGGACCGCGATTGACAAGCACGCCGGATGAAGATATATTTTTCATTATGGTTTGCGATTCCCCTGCATGGAGTTCCCCCTGACCGGTCTTCCCCAAGCGGATCGGTCCACCTGGTCCCCGGCAAGCGAGCCGGGGACTTTTTTTCCAACGTACGCAAAAATAATTTTACATTTCGGTAATCATGTGGTATGATGGCCGGGTTGGTCGCGAAAAACCGTGGCCAGCGGGCTCTTTGAAAAAGTGGAGAATCGTAATGACTGAAACCAAGTCTGAGGTGAACCATGCGTTCACCATCGAGGGCGACGTCTTCGACGCCGACCTGATGTCCCTGATCAAGCAGATCAAGGACCTGGGTTACACGGTCGCCATGAGGCAGCTGGGTATGACGGCGGAGACGGAGACCGACGACGAGGAGGACGAGCACGCGGACGAGACGTCCAACGGCCACGCCTCCCCGGTCGTCAGGGAACATAGGAAGGGAGCGGTCAAGCTCGCCCACCTGTTCCTCAAGGACAAGGGTACGTCCTCCCGCAAGGAGGTGTTCGCCTTCCTCGACAAGGAGGGGTACGCCTACGGGACCGCCCACTGGGCGCTGAGGCAGCTGTCGGTCGTCCAGGGCTACGTGGACGTCCACGAGGACGGGACGGTGGTCTGGCGGAAGCGCAAGCGTCCGGTCAGGGTTGCCGCCCCCAAGCGGCGGAAGAAGAAGCGGACGGCGGTGAAGATCGCCACCCAGTTCCGCCCCGGCGGCGGCATGACGGCCGAGAAGACGATGCTCGAGTCGATCGCCGAGGTCACGAAGGAAAAGCCCGAGTACGAGACCGAGGGCGCCCCGGAGGAGAAGGTCCGGGCCAACTTCCTCGAGAAGGCGGCCTACGCCGAGTCCACCGCGAAGGTGACCCTCGCCAAGGTCGTCCAGACCGGCAAGGCCCACAAGCCGTCCGCCGGCCGGGTCAAGCTCCTGAGCTCGACCGCCTACACGCCAGTCGAGTAACCACGACCATCTGGACCGAGCCGGTAAAACGGCTCGGTTTTTTTTGTTTTGACAAAAGTCTATTTTCGTGTTACTGTAAATCCTAGGAATTGAAGATCCAAGGAGGTAACAAATGGCCCACAAAGTTGAGACGATGGCGTACGCCGGCCAGGTGCCCTGGCACGGCCTGGGCAAGAAGGTCCCCGCGGACCTGACGCCCCGGCAGATGCTCAAGGCCGCCCAGCTGGACTGGAAGGTGGTCAAGGTCCCCGCGACCATCTCCAACCCGGTGACGATGCAGGAGGAGGAGACCGGCCACGCCGCCCTCGTCCGCTCGAGCGACGGCAAGCAGCTCGACGTCGTGACGGACGCCTGGAACCCGGTGCAGAACCAGGAGGCGTTCGACTTCTTCCACGAGTTCGTGATGGCCGGCGACATGGAGATGCACACGGCCGGCTCGCTCAAGGGCGGACAGATCGTGTGGTGCCTCGCCAAGGTGAAGGAGACGTTCGAGCTCTTCCGCGGCGACCAGGTCGAGAACTACCTGCTCTTTACGAACCCGCACCGGTTCGGCCACGCCCTCGACGTCCGCATGACGCCGATCCGGGTCGTGTGCTGGAACACGCTCACCCTGTCCCTGTCGAAGCACGCGGACAAGATGATCACCCTCAACCACCGGAAGAAGTTCGACCCCGAGGAGGCGAAGAAGCTGCTGGGCATCGCCCACGTCAAGTTCGCCGACTACCGCGAGATCGCGAAGTTCCTCGGCTCGAAGAAGTACACCCAGGACACCCTGGTGAGCTACTTCAACGAGGTCTTCCCGCTGACGAGCAACCGCGGCGGAAAGAAGGAGATGAGCCGGCACGCCCAGGCGGCGATCGAGACCGTCGAGAAGCAGCCCGGAGCGAACTTCGCCAAGGGCAGCTGGTGGCAGGCGTTCAACGCCGTCACGTACATGGCCGACCACGAGCTCGGTCAGAACGACGACAGCCGGCTGGTCTCCAGCTGGTACGGCACGAACCGCGGCCGCAAGCTCGAGGCCCTGACGAAGGCGAAGGAGTACGCCGACGCGTCATGAGGCTGAGGAACACCAGCCGGGACGTCTTGGACAGGCGGAACGAACGAAACTGGAGGCCGGAGAGATACTCCGGCCCCCCATTCATGCCCCTCGACTCGCCGACCAAGATGAGGGAATGGGTTCGCGACTGCCTCAACCTCGCCGTCCACGTCGTGTCGGGCACCCTGGAGCGCCGCGTATCGACGAGCATCGTGCTGATGACTGAGCTGGGGGCGAGGTCCCTGGAGCGCTACCTCGAGGGCGACGGGACGTGGTACCTGATGGAGAACACCCCGCGACACATCGTGTATGAGCATCGGGACCGTCGGGCCTACGTACGCATCGCGCGCGACAGTCCGAGCCGCATACCCGCCGTCGGCTGGACCGTCATATTCGGAGTGAGGAAATGAGACTGCACGCAAGAAGCCAGTGGCAGGTCGACGACTGGAAGAAGAAGAACGAGCTGAACTGGAGGCCGCCCCGGGGCGACCCGGCCTCCGTCTCCCTCAAGATGGAGACCGGCAGCCTCTACGAGATGAGCTCCTTCATCGTCCGCAACTACGGAGGCAACCCGATGCACGACATCGGCAACCGGCACGTGTGGGGCGAGCGGATTCGGTTCAGGAACCGACTCGGCTTCGAGTGCCTGAGACGGTACCTACAGAACGACCCGAGCTGGGTCTACTCGCCCGGTCGGGTCATCGACGACAGGACCCGCCGCCGCCAGGCGGTCTACAGGAAGGGGAAGGCGAGCATCGTGCTCGAAAGGGACACGGCCCTCGTCCGCTACGACAAGAGGTGAGGCATGGTACACAAGATATGCGACAGCGACGTCGTCATCAACGGCGTCAACTGCGACGAGGCCCGCGAGGACGTCGTCCGCGCCTGGAAGGAGATCTTTAAGATCGGCCGCGACATCGTCTGCAGCGACTACTGCGAGCAGGCGCTGGCCGCATACGCCCTGTTCGGCCTCGAGCCGGGCGGCTGGCTGAAGGCGGTCCTCCTCAACGAGCCGTTCAGCGTCGTGTGGGGCCGCGTCGACCCGTTCCACCGAAGCATGCTGTGGACGGTCGGCGACGTCATCAACCACTGGATGCCCGCCGGGTCGTGGGGCTCCGCCCACGCCTTCCAGCGGTGGGTGAACGTCGGCGGGCTGTTCGGCGAGAAGCGGCTCTGGCTCGAGACGCACGGCTTCCAGGCGGGCGCCTCCTGAGTTTACAAAAACCGCAAAAAGTGGTAGAATGGCTACCATGGAAGATTCCAAGCCACCCATCTACAGGGACAGGGGACGGACGAACGGGTACGCCTTCACCTTCGACACCGGCTCGCTCGAGGGGTGGCGGAAGCTCTGGAGGCTCCAGCACCGGGTCAAGGCCCTCAACAAGACGGGCGGGGGACGCACCGGCAACAAGCGCAAGGTGACGTTCAGGGGTAGGCTCGGAAAGAACAGCCCCTACCGGCACCTGTACTATGGCAAGTGGGACCCGGTCAACGGGTGGACCCACAAGCCCGTCCACTGCTCCTGCTGCGTCAGGAAGGAGCACGCGGACCGGATCGACGTCTACATCAAGGAGATCCCGAGGCGCAACCAGGCGAACTCGTGGGAGGAATACACCGACGCCGTGGGCGTCAGGAGATGGAGAAGGAGGATCGTGGAGAGGCATGTGCGCATCGAAGACGAAAACGGAAACGTCGAGATCTTCCTTTGAGATCACCGCGTTCACGAAGGGCGGGCTCATCCCCCTCGCGAGGGTCTACAGGGAGATGGGCTACACGATCGTCGGCGAGCTGGTCGAGGACAAGAAGCGCGGGGTGTGGATCATGACGGTAAAGGAGACTTAAATGGCGCTGCCGAAATCGCTCAGCATAGAGAGCATGCTCACCCGGGCATTTCCCGACGACATCACTCTCGCCCAAGCGAGGGCCGTGTTCTTCGCATCCGACATCGCCCGTGAGTTGAGGTCACAGGCCCACTTCCCTGAGAAGCTCCGGCTGCGGTACCTGCTCAAGCCCGAGGACACAGAGCTGCCGGACGACACGACGATGGGCGAGATCCGCAAGCTCGTGAAGGCCGGCCGAGTCCGCATCGTCATCGACGACATGGGCGGCGGCGTCCTGTTGGACGCATGAGCCGGGACCCGGTGGAGGCGATCGTCGAGTCTGGGCTTCGCCGGGCCGGCATCCAGTTTACGAGACAATCGGCCTCGACGAAGAACCTCGACTTCTGCGTAGAGTGCGCCGCCGGCCCCGTCTACATCGAGTGCAAGCAGTTCAAGACGCCGAGGACCGAGGAGCAGATCGAGCGAGACGCCAACGTCATCGTGATCCAGGGGCTGGAGGCGGCGAGATTCTTCGCGGCAGCCATCAACTACAAATTGACAGGTTAGCGGCTTGCGGGATATATAAGTCGCGAGTTTGATGGCGTCAGCACTGGTCAGTGCGGGAGGGACTTATACCCCCTTAGCTCCGGACCGGAGTTCTCGGGAGGGTTCGATTCCCTCGGCGCCGATTCCTCCTAAGGCGAGCAAGGTGCACGCGGCGGTCTGTTAAACCGAAACTAGCTTGGTTCGATTCCAAGAGGAGGAGCCAAATTTTATGGAGCGACAGAGGAGCCCATCAGAAACGGGCGGAATCGACGGAGTTCTTTCATCGCGAGAGAACAGTCGGGCAACGCGAAGGCCAAGCGTCCCGACCTCCACCAGTCAAAGCGGAAGTGAAGGAAATCGGTAAACCTGTCTGGTCGAGAGCCAGGCGCTTGTTGGTTCAAGTCCAACCTTCCGCACCAATTGGAGGATGCGAGGGCATCGGCCCTCTGTTCGGCAGCTGAGACGCTGCCGATTTGACAAGCACCCTCCACGCCCGGTCGCCACGGGCTAGTGACAGGGGTTCACGACGTGAAGCCGGGTAGCTCCCGGCATCCCCGCCCTCAAGCGCGCCTGTGGGCAAACGGTAAAGTCGCTGGTCTCAGAAACCAGAGTCGTGGTGGTTCGAGTCCACCCAGGCGCACCAACCCCGGCCTCATAAGTCGGGTAGTCCCGGGTAAACCTGTAGTGAGTGTGGTCCCGGGCAGGCGGGGAGGCACTACCCTCCCCGCCCCTCTTTCCCTGAAAGAGCCCCTCCCGCATAAATAGCGGGAACACAAGGGTTCAACAGGGGGATTACGAATATGAAAGGTTGGAGAACGATTGCTTTCGGCGCGCTGATCGCGTTCCTCGGAGGCATTCAGGCTGCAGACCTCGCGCAGATCATTCCGGCTGAGTATGCCGACCTCGCGATGGTCGTCATCGGCGGCGTCGTCATGTGGCTCCGCAAGGTCACGAACACCCCGGTCGGTGTTGCTGCCCCGGCTCCGGTCGCCAAGAAGTAAGGCAACCAAGCCGCAGAGAGTTCCAAAAGGCCGGTGAAAACCGGCCTTTTTTATTGACTTGCCGCATGGAAAAAGTTAACATGCGTATACATAGCCGGCGGGATAGACTGGAGTAGGTTCCCAGCCCTGGCTCATAACCAGGTCTACGTGGGTTCAAGTCCCACTCCCGCTTCCAATTCGGGCGTCAACGCCCACGAGACTTTCCCGGCACTCCCGTCCCAGGGGGCATCATCCGGGAAAGACGCCGACTGGAGGATCGAGCAATGGGCTTGATGTACCGAAGGTCCGGGCCGCGGCCCCCGTAGAGGCCGCGTGGCGAGGTGTCCAGCCCGCGAGGGCGAACATCATTCATCTCCCGAGACTACTCGGGAGCTGCGGAGTTGATGAAAGCGTCATCAGGTTGCTCCTTTTCGACGCGATCATCTCCAGGCGGGACCCCTTTCTCCTAAGGTTTGGGGTCCCGTTCTGCCTAAATAGCCCAAAGGAGCTTGTTCCATGGCCGACGACTACTATAGCGCGGGTCCGTTTCCCCGCAGGGGTCTGTAAAACCTCGGTCTATGAAATAAGCGGGGTGGCTGACGGGAGGTTCGATTCCTCGCGGGCCCACCAATCTCACCAGAGGGGCTGATGTCCAAAGAGTTTCTTTCCGAGTACACCGACCGTTCCGAGCCGGAGTTCCTGGCCGAGCGGACCGTTTTGACTTGCCCGAAGTGCGGGCTTAGTATATCCGGCGTCATGGGATACGTCTGCACCCGATCGGGCTGTCCGACGGGACTGGGCGGGTCCTCCGTCATGAACCAGGAGCTCGAGGGCTGATGAGGGAGATCGACTACATCGACAGCGGCGACGCCATCGGTATCGTGGACGACCGGGGGATCTAATGAAGACGCTCCGCCAGTTCGTCAGCGAGGTCTACATCCGCAACAGGGGCGGCTACTCGGGTGAACACGAGCGGAACTTCAAGGCCAGCGACCTGATCGCACGGGGCCGCGACCACGGCAGGGCCGGCGGCAAGCTCGAGAAGAAGGCCGCACAGACCTCGGACGCCGGCGAGAAGGCCAGGCTGCTCCACAAGGCAAAGCGACACAAGCAGGCATCCAAGGTCGCCCACACGGTCGCCGGCGCGAGCGCCGCCCACTTCCTCAAGGGCAGGGGCGCCGAGCTGAACGACAGGGCCGAGCGCGAGTACAAGCGCTACCAGAAGAACCGGAAGGTGAAGGGATGAAGTCCTACCGGGAGTTCATAGCCGAGAAGGCCAAGAAGGCGATGCCCGACGGGAACTTCCAGGACGGGCCCCTGCCCGACGAGGAGGAGGGCCCCAAGGTCGACAGGAGCTGGGACTCCCCCAAGGAGCCGTCGAAGACAGTCAACCGGGACGCCAAGTCCGACAAGCTCTCCGAGGCGAGGGACAAGGAAGGCTTTCAGAGACGGGTCGATGCCGCCATGAAGCTTCAGAAGGACCAGGACCGAAGGCTCAAGAAGGCCGGCGCCAAGCCCATCAAAGTCAAGGGCTACAACGACTAGGTCGTTTTTCCATCACATCAAAACAAAAATATCACACCCGTGGAACCTTTCCGCGGGTGTATTTACATGCGCCTCCCGCCGGCTTACGGTGGCATGGTCAACTAATGGAGGTGACACGATGAAACTACTGGGGACGACCGCGTTGGTCAGTGCGGTGCTGCTGCTGGGGACCCCAGCGATGGCTGCCGACATAATTGAGGAGCCGGTTGTGGAGGAGAGCTCGGGTTGGTACGCCTCGATCCACGGCGGCTACAAGTTCGGGGAGGAGTGGGACGACGACATCGGCATTTTCAGCGAATGCTTCGATGAGGGCACGGCCAAAGAGGTCTGCATCAGCCTCGATGCCGAGGCATCCGTCGACACGGACGGCGGACCCAGGATCGGCGGCGCCATCGGCTATCAGCTGAACGGCATGCTAGCGATCGAGGGCGAACTCGGCTGGATGCGCCAGGACTTTGACGAGGCTACCCTCGAGAGCCTCGTGCTCTCCGTCGATACGCCGACGGACGACATCTCGGTCGATCTATGCGATATCCCGGGTGTGGACTGTCCGACATTCGGCCTGGGCGGGGACGTCTCCATCCTGACGGCCATGGTCAACGCCATCCTCGGTTTTCCGGTAGGCGGGGTCATCCGTCCCTACGTCGGCGTGGGCGTAGGCGCTGCCTGGGTCAACATCAACGACGTCACCATAGACGGCGTGAGCGGCTGGCGGCTTGACGACAGCGACACCAACCTGGCCGTCCAGGCGATGGCGGGCGTCGACGTCGGCTTGACCGAGAACATCGCCCTCGGCGTTCGGGGTCGCGTCCTACACGTCGGAGACGTCGAGGTTGAGGACAGCTCTGGGTTCGATCACGAGCTCGATCCGGGTCTGTTCAAGTCGATCGAGGCGGTTCTCACTTTCGGCTTCTAGCTCTACCTCAGATTACGCTCCCCAGCTACATCGGAGCGAGCTAGCAGGGGCCCGGCCGGGCCCAAACCTGGCCGGGCCTTTTTTGTACCCGAGATTCGGAGGCGACTCCCCCCTTCCCCGCGACTCCAAGGGGTCCCTCCGAGTGGCTTTCCCGGTCCCTTCGGGGACCGGGGGTCGGCGGGCAGTGGTGGGACGGCGGTCAAGTAGATGTGTTGCCTCTGGCTGACGTCGTAGGGCCGGCCCGTCGGCTTTGACTTTTGAGACGATTCGTGGTAATAAATAACTGTGAATCCCTACGGAATAGCGTTCATCTGTTTTGTTCTGTTCACGCTAGTTTACGCGGTTGGGATGCACTAGTTCGGGATCGTGGCAGTGGTGGCAATGCATCGGCTTTCAATCCGACCAAAGCGGGTTCGACTCCCGCCGGTCCCTCCAGGAATCAACCCATGAAGAGCTACCGAGAGTTCAACGAGGCTGAGAACCACTACCACGACCGGGAGACGGGCGTGCGGGTGGGTCAATACCAGGGTAGGTGGTTCGTCCACCACGACGGCGAGATCGTCTCGACCCATGTGGACGAGTACAACGCCACCCGGAAGGCCAAGGAGATGGCCGCCTACCACAAGCGGATGAAGAAGCCCGTCAAGGTGGACACCCTGACGCCCGCCTACGGCAGGCCGCCCCGGCAGAAGAAGTGGGTGAAATGAAGACCTACCGAGAGTTCAACGAGGACGTGAAGGTCTCCAGGGCCCGCAGGGGCTCGGCCCACATGACGCACACCTACGACGTATCGAGGGGCGGCAAGCCCTACGGCATGGCGGTCGGGTGTAAGGCCGACGGCTCGACCTGCCCCCACGACGAGAAACCCGACCACTTCGTCCACACCGAGTTCGGTTCGGGCAAGAAGACCAGGTTCAAGTCCATAAAGGACATCCGATGACCAAGCCCATCATCCCCGTCTCCGGCTTCGGCTGAATGGCCTAGGCCCCCTCCTCTCCGCGATCGAGAAGCTTCATGCATTTTTCGATCACACAAAAACCGGAGAGAAGAGATGAGGGAATACCTCAGAGTCAAAGTCATCAGCCTCGGCGACGAGATCAAGACCATCAAGCGCGAGGAGCGGAAGAGAAGGCGGCCCAGGACCGACGACGCGGTCTTCTGGGGGCTTCGGCGCCACCGTATGGAGCTCAGGGCCGAGGCCCGAGCGGCCCTCCTGGCCTACGGGTTCCTCAGGGGGAGGCCATACGCCTCGATGGAGGCCAAGACCCACGAGCGGCCCCACGTCAAGAGGACCATGGAGATAGCCCAGAAGTTTGGTGATAGAAAAATCACCTACGACGTCATCCAGGCCTGGGTCGAGGGACGGGACCCCGTCTATGGGCGGCCCGAGCCCGTCAGGGACCCGGCCTACAAGCCGGGGCTGGTGGAGTCGGTCAAAAAAATGTTGACTGGCGCCCGGGCTTAAGATAAATAAGCCACAGTTGAACGCGACCGGGTTGGCTCCACCAACTTTGGTCTAGGGAGTTAGAGAGCAGTGAGCAAGTTTGGCACAGGAACGTTCGGTGGTCACAAGACCATTGACCCGACCGTAAGGGACGGGGGTACCGTGCTGTAACCTGCTGCACTGCAGGGTTTCAAAGAGCCGGGGCCCCCAAGAGATTGGGGGCCCTTTTCGTTGAGAGGTTGATGAGCCGCCCACGCCTAGAAAGCGAGGCCCCGTCTTGGTAGGACGGAGAGGAAGGCGCAAGTCCTTCGGGTGGCTCCAGGCCGGATTAGGATTAGTGGTAGACTGCTCCCTTCGTACGGCAGCGGCGCCTGTTCGATTCAGGCATCCGGCTCCACTTTGAGAGGTTGTGAAGATGACGACGAGGCGGGTGAAGGTGTTGTGGATGA